>Ga0210057_1003000_pt1 | contig 23565 bp, 22 predicted proteins | sample CryGeyCG2114_010_2_FD_183968 | JGI IMG/M metagenome (GOLD analysis project Ga0210057, IMG submission 183968) | Groundwater microbial communities from aquifer - Crystal Geyser CG10_big_fil_rev_8/21/14_0.10 (SPAdes) (version 2) | ecosystem: Environmental > Aquatic > Deep subsurface > Groundwater ...
GAATGCCACCAGCCAAGTTCAGGCAAAGGCAAGAATTAAAAAATGCCACTTGCGTGGCTGTCTAAAATCATTTAAAATTAATTCATCCAAAGGTTAAAAGACTGTCTGAAAAAAGGGGTACATGCCACTACGAAAGAGTTTACCGTAATATTTCTGATGATAAGTTTTTCATGAGTTTAGACTTTGACATAGCTAAAAAATATGTTGATGATTTAAGTGTTAATGTTAAGTGTGGAATACGAATGAAAATTGAAAAAGGTGGTTGGCCTACACTCGCTCCGTTTGGATATGTAAACGATCAAGCCAATAAAACAGTTGTGCCAGACAGTGAAACTGCACCGTTATTAGTTGAAATGTTTAATAAATATGCAACTGGTGGATATTCTTTGAAAGACTTGGTTAAAATTATGTATGAAAGAGGATTGAGGACTCGTATGGGCAACAAAGTGCAAAAAAGTGTAATTCATAGAGCTTTAAAAAATCCGTTTTACTGTGGAATAATTTTAAGAAATGGTAAATATTTTCCTGCTATTCATGAACCAATTATCAGTCATGACCTATTTGAACAAGTTCAAGATATTATGAATAGTAAAAACAAGAGCAGAAGAAAAAATCATAATTTTACTTATCGAGGGTATATGAAATGCAATAATTGTGGCTGTGCTTTAACTGCTGTATTAAAAAAAGGTCATACTTACTATTACTGCACCAACGGCAAAGGTAAATGCAACGAACATAAAAAATACCTACGATCTGAATTAGTAGATAACTTAATGGTTAATGTTTTAGATAAAATTGAGTTTAACGCGCAAGATGTTGAATTTATGTACCAAGCTAGTAAAGAAAAACTAGGACAAGATAAAAGTTATGCTACAACTTTAACTCAAACACTAGCTAATCGCCTCAAAACTGCCCGTGAGAAGCAAGACAAGCTATTAGATGGCTATTTGTCTGGCGTAATATCTGAAACCGTCCATAACGCCAAAATGCAAAATATTAATAACGAAATTACTACTCTAGAAATGCAACTTAAAAAATTAAATGGTAAGCAAGAAAATGAAGAATCAACTTTAGAACTTTGTAAAAAGACCTTTTTAACCGCTATTAAAGCCAAAAAAGAGTTTGAGAACTCGCATGATTGTAAAAAGCGTGGAGTGCTAAAAAAAGTACTTTTGAACCTTTTGATTGAGGGTAAAAATTTAGCTAACTTTACATTAAAAGAACCCTACCAAATGATGAGTAGAGTCCCTAAAAATGCTTCTTTTGTAGAATGGTCGGGCTGAGAGGACTTGAACCTCCGACCTCGTCGTCCCGAACGACGCGCGCTAGCCAACTGCGCTACAGCCCGTGATGTTTAAATCCTACCATAACCGCGTCTTGTTTTCAAGCGGTCAAAATATGTGGTATAATATAAGCGCTTGAAAATAAACAATTTTTATGGACATAAAGAAATATTTTAAGGAGGCAATCGGCAAAGAAGCTTCTGACCTTCATTTGATAGCCAATGAGGCGCCGACTCTGCGCATTGAAGGTAAGTTATCTTTGATCAGCGATAAAAAATTAGATGATAAAGAATTGACAACCGCCATTATGGGCATATTGTCCAAGGAACAGCAGGACAAATATAAGCAGGATTTGGAATTGGATTTTAGTTATGAGGTTCAAGAAACTCGTTTTCGCGTTAATTTGCATCAACAAGATGAAATGATCGGTTTAAGCGCCAGATTGATTCCCAAAGAAATACCCACTCCTCAAGATTTAGGATTTGGTGAAACAATGAAAAAAATGATAGATTATATGGACGGGCTGATTCTGGTTACCGGTCCAACCGGCTGTGGCAAATCTACCACGATTGCCAGCATGATTGAAGAAATCAACAAAACTCGCCAAACGCACATTATCACCATTGAAGATCCGGTGGAGTTTGTTTTTGAAGACAAAAAAAGCCTGGTTGAACAGCGTGAAGTGGGCGTGGACACCAAATCTTTCGCGACCGCGCTTAAACATGTCTTGAGACAAGATCCCAATGTAATATTGGTGGGAGAAATGCGCGATCCCGAGACCATTGCCACGGTTTTGACAGCCGCGGAAACCGGTCATTTGGTTTTTTCCACTTTGCATACGCCATCCGCGGCTGAAGCAGTGGAGCGCATCGTGGATGTGTTTGACGGCGCCAAGCAAAAGCAAGTCTTGATCCAATTATCCAGTGTTTTACGGGCGGTGGTCTCTCAACAGCTTATTCCTTCCAAAGACAGCGGACGAGTGGCGGCGCGCGAGATATTGGTTAACACGCCGGCGGTAGCCAATCTGATTCGTGAAAACAGCATCTCTCAAATTAAGTCTGCTATTCAGGTCGGCGCCAAAGACGGCATGGTTACTATGGAAAATTCCGTCAAGCAACTTCTCAAAGATGGCTGGATAGACAAAGAAACCGCTGAACGACGAATGGAAAAAAATAAAAAAATATAATTAATTTTTATGCTTGTCAATCAAAAATATTTTTTTGCGTTGTTGTTATTCGTGGCTGTGTCCATCTTTTATTTGTTAAAGAAAAAAGATGGTCCAAGCGTCTTAGGCAAGATTCGTTCAGTCGGACAATCAAAAGATACCGGTCATAATACTCCTAATTTGGATTCATTCACCATTGACTATACCAAATATATTTCTCAAGGCAAAACCGATCCGGTAATTGGACGGGAAGAAGAAGTGAAACAGCTTTGTCGGGTATTATCTCGCCGGCGCAAAAATAACGCTCTTTTGGTGGGTGATCCGGGCGTGGGCAAGACTGCCATTGTGGAAGGATTGGCGCAGAGGATCATTAAAAACGACGTGCCTGACAATCTTCGGAACAAGCGGGTCTTGTCTTTGGAAGTGTCCACTTTGATGGCCGGCACGAAATATCGGGGAGAATTTGAAGAACGAGCCAGAAAGATAGTCAATGAAATTACCAACGCCGGACGGACAATCATTTTGTTTATTGATGAAATTCATTCTGTTATTCAAACACACGGCACTGAAGGCGCGATTAATTTTGCCGACATTCTCAAGCCGGCTCTGGCGCGTGGAGAATTGCAGATGATTGGCGCGACCACGCAGGAGGAATACAAAAAATATATAAAATCAGATTTAAGTTTGGAACGTCGTTTTCAACCGATTTGGATAGGCGAGCCTAGTTTGACTGAAACTTTGGCGATATTAAAAGGATTAAAAGCAAAGTATAGCGAATATCACAAAGTGGAATTTACTGACGCGGCTTTGGAAACAGCGGTCAAATTATCCCGTCAGATGATAAATGATCGTCATTTGCCGGATAAAGCCATTGACGCGCTGGATGAAGCCGGCGCCATGGTGAATTTGACTCACTTGCACGAAAGCATTGACACGGTATTATACGCGGTCGCCGTGTTAAAACATCCCCAAGTGGCGGAGTTATGGAAAAAGATCCAGGCGCTTGATTCGCGAATAGAAAATTGTAAGTCAGCCAGCCAGAAAAAAACTTTGCAGAAAAAACAAGAAGATTTGGAGAAACAGCTGGCTCAACAGGGTGTAATGACGATTGACGTTGACGATATTGAAACAGTTATCAAAGAATGGGCTGACGGGCCGGTTATCTAGCGTTATAATTAAACGAAATTAAGAAAAAAAAGGAGAGGAAAAAAACGAAAGGTCGAGAAAATTTATTATTATTTAAATTTTATGAAAAAAGTACCTATGGAAACATTAACAAAAACTCAAACCAAAACAGTTACCAATACCAAATTAGCAGTGGCCACTTTGCTGGCTTTGGCGGCCGGAGGAGCGGCTTTTATTATGACGCCCACTTCTCTTTACAAACCAGCCACAGTAAAAATTTATGACACATATTGCGTAGTAGCTGGCAAAGATGCAATTTTACCGGATTACAATGCGCTTAACATTGGCAATACATATGCCAAAATAAATATTGGCAAAACAAAAAATATGGTTGGCGCGGCTAATCAGTGTTCAGCCCAAATTTATGACAATTTAGTGGCTAATTATTGCAATAGTTCCTCCACGGTTCCGGTCAAAAATCTTAAGTTAGGCGTGGTCGGATTTCTTTTTTCCACCTCCACCAATCAATATGAAATGGCCTTTTCCGGTTGTGGCGTTGGCAATTGCTGGGCGCTGGATGCGTGTAATCAATATACCGCCAGCAGTACTCAAGTTGGCAGTTTGACAGTTGTAAAAAGCGCTGGATTTGCTGACAGCCAAGTAGCAGTTGATTCTAATAATGTTAAAATTGCCCAGTATGATTTATATGCTTCGCAAGATGAAGACATATCAGTGTCTGATGTGTCAGTAGGGGTGTATAACTCAGGCATTATCGGGCATTTTTATTTGTTGGTAGAAGGACCAAATTACAAATCCGCCAATACTTTTGCATCAGTTAATTCAGTTAATAAATTTTTGACTAATTATCAATTGATAATCAAAGCTGGACAAAAGAGCACTATTGGGCTTTATGCCAATATCAAAGCTAATACTCCGGCTGGCAGTTATGTGCAAACTAACATATTAAATGGGAATATTACTGCAATGGGACAGAGTTCCAAGCAAACTTTGATTAATGTGCCTTCTAATTATGTCTCTGGTCAAAAAATTACTATCATTTCCGCCCCCACTTCCACCCCTACTTCCACCGTCCCCACTGGCACAACGACAAATACTCCCACCACAACAACTACTTCCACAGTCAATTAAAAAAAGAACCCGGGAAATAATATCATCAATTACTATTACCCGTAAATAGATTAAAAAGAAAAAAATCGTCCTGATATTTTATTGGGGCGTTTTTTGTTGCTTTTTTAGTTAGTTTAAGCTATAATAAGACAATTATGACATTAGAAAAGATTTTCAAAATTATCGCCCGACTGGCCAAAAAAAACAAAACCCCAATTTACGCTGTGGGTGGATTTGTGCGTGATTTTTTGCTTGGACAGGCAGACTTCAAAGACATTGATTTTGTGGTGGAAGGCAGTGGTATTGCTTTCGCCCAAAAGTTGGACAACGAACTCAAACAGGTCGGCCGTTTGGTGGAATTTGCTGATTTTGACACCGCTCGATATCTTTTTTTATCCGAAGACGATAAAATTATTTTGGAGCTGGAATTTGCCGGCGCCAGAACGGAGAAATATAATTCCAAATCGCGCAAGCCCCAAGTGCTGGCCACTGATTTGGCCCAAGACTTGTCGCGTCGTGATTTCACGATCAATGCCATGGCTTTGCCCGCGTCTGAATTGATCGGCGGGTTAAAAAAAATAAAAAAATCCGCGATTATAGATTTGTTTAGTGGACGAAAAGATTTAAAAAATAAAATATTGCGCACGCCATTGGATCCGAATGTGACTTTTTCCGACGACCCTTTGCGCATGATGCGAGCGGTTCGATTTGCCACTCAGCTTGATTTTTCCATTGAAGAATTAACTCTGCGAGCGATTTATCAAACACGCGATCGAATCAAAATCGTTTCCGCCGAACGCGTGAACGAAGAATTATTCAAGATTTTGGCTTGTTCGCATTCATCAATTGCTTTTAATCTTATGTTTCAGACGCATTTATTGGATTTGGTTTTGCCTGAAGTGAGCGCTTTGGACGGAGTGGAAGAAATATATGGACAACAGCATAAAAACAATTTGATTCATACTTTTAAAGTGGTGGATAATATCGCGACTCGCAGTGATAAAATTATTTTGCGTTTGGCCGGTCTTTTACATGATATCGGCAAATCCCAGACCAAGAAGTTTTTACCCAAAATCGGCTGGACTTTTTATCAGCATGAGCATGTTGGCAGAAAATTGGTTTACAAGATCGCTCGCCGTTTGCGTTTGTCTAAAAAAGAGACTGATTATTTGGCCAAGCTGGTGCGCTGGCATCAACAGCCAATCAGCCTGATGGATGAGGGGATTACTGACTCAGCCGTGCGCCGATTGATTGTCAATTTGGGGGATGAATTGGAAGATTTGTTGATTTTGGGCATTAGTGATATAACTACCGGCAACCCATACAAACTCAAAAAAAGACAAGCCAATTACGATCATCTGCGAGCGCGCATTGATGAGGTTATGGCCAAGGACAAATTAAGAGCTTTTCAGTCGCCCGTGCGCGGAGAAGAAATTATGGCCGAGTGCAATCTTAAACCCGGTCCGACGGTCGGCCGGATAAAAGAAGCCATAGAAGAAGCGATTTTGGATGGAATTATCCCCAATGAATACGAGCCAGCCAGAAAATATTTTGAAGAGATAAAGGCAAAATTTTTGAATAAAGCGTCTGCTTGGGAAAAGCTTGCGAATTAATAAATTATTAAACTTAAATATTTTTATATGAAGAAAAAAGGATACTATATTATTGGAACAATTGTTCTTTTGATTATCGCCGGAGTGGTTTATGGTCAAGTAAAGGGATCTGATTCAACCGCGCAATACGAAACAACTGCCGTTAAAAAAGGCAAAGTAACGCGCACAGTGGAGGCTACTGGCAAAGTCCAATCAGCCAGCGATTTATCACTTCGTTTTGAGACCGCCGGCACCCTAGCTTACGTGGCAGTCAAAGAAGGCGCTAAAGTAAAAAAAGGCGATATGCTGGCCAATTTAAATTTAGCGGAATTAAACGCGGCTGTTTCACAGGCTTTAGCCAATTTAAATCAAAAATTGGCTGGTTCCACTCAACAAGAATTAATTAGTTTAAAATCAGCCATGGACAGCGCCAAATCAGCCGTGGATAAGGGCAAAGCTGATCAAGCCAGCGCCATATCGTCAGCTGAATCAGCCGTTAAAACGGCTGAAGCCAATTTGAAATTGGCTGAAGGAGGCAGTTCCAGCAAGATTGTTACTAGTGAATATGAGGATACAGTGGTTATTTTGCAAACAATTTTATCAGCTTTGGATGATGCTTTAACACAAGCCGATAATGTTTTGGGAGTGGACAACACGATTGCCAACGATGAATTTGAAAAATATTTATCAGCCAAAGATAAAAGTAAACTTTATATCGCCATTAGCAATTATTCAGTGGCCAAATCAGCCAAAACTGATGCTTCATCCGCTATATTGACCTTGACTACCGCCAGCAGTCAATCATCAATTGATAGCGCTTTGCCAATCGCGGAAACAGCTTTGAGCAAAATGAATATATTGCTTAGTTCAGTTTCAGAAGTTTTGGAGGCCACTATGCCGGTGGGTGAATTAAGCCAGAGCGAACTTGACGCTCTTAAGACCGCTATTGCCACGGCGCGGACTTCCATTACCACCAAATACACAACTTTGGTTACTCAAAAACAGACTATTGTTAACGCTAAAAACAGTTATGATACTTACAAAATAGCTTATGACAAAGCTGTCTCTGATTTGGCTTCCACCAAATTGTCCCAATCGGCCGCGGTTGACGCTCTAATTTCTACCTATAATCAAGCGCAAGCCAATTATCAAAACAAACTTAATCCAGCCAGAGAAGTGGACGTGGCTTCTTATCGCGCCGCTTTGAATCAAGCGATAGCTAATCGCGACAAAGCCACATTAAAAGCTCCCATGGATGGAGAAATTACCAAAATCAATAAAAAAGCGGGGGAATATGTCGGTCTTAGCGACATTATGATAAAAATGGTTTCACCCAGTTATGAAATAGAAGTGGATGTTCCGGAAACCGATATATCCAAGATTTCTTTAAGCAACAAAGTCACTTATACTTTGGACGCGTTGGGCGAGAGCGTGGAATTTATCGGCAAGATTTTTTCTATTGATACGCAATCCACGGAAATACAAGATGTTGTTTATTACAAAGTTAAAATAGCGATTGATGACAAAGATATTAAAGATAAAGACGGTAAACAAACCATCATGCCGGGCATGACCGCCAATGTGGTAATAGATACCGATAGTACCGGACAGTTTGTTGATGTCATATATATACCTTTGCGAGCGGTTTTGACTAAGAGTGATGGCAGTCGTTATGTGCGCGTCTGGCAAAATAATCAAGTCAAAGAAGTTGATGTTGTTTTGGATAGCCGAGTGGATAATGGCCAAGTGGTGATTAAGAGCGGTCTAAATGTTGACGAACAAGTTATTTTAAGCATCAAACAATAAATATGGATCCATTGATTAAAATAGAAAATTTGTTTAAGGAATTCCGCAATGAAGAAGTGGCCACTCAAGTTTTGCGCGGATTGAATTTTGAGATTGCCAAAGGCGAATTTGTATCCATTATGGGTCCGAGCGGTTCAGGCAAATCAACTTTGATGCATATTCTTGGTTTTTTGGATCGTCTGACAGACGGAAAATATTTTTTTGAAGGCAAAGATGTAAGTTCTTTGCCAGATGACGAATTAGCTATAATGCGCAGTGTTAAAGTCGGGTTTGTTTTTCAGGCGTTTAATCTTTTAAATCGTTTCAGCGCTTTGGAAAATGTGGCTTTGCCTCTTTTTTATTCCAAGGTTCCTCATTCACAAAGATTAAAAAAAGCCAAGGAAATGCTGGAAGCGGTGGATTTGTCTCATCGCCTCAATAACACGCCCAGCAAATTATCCGGCGGAGAAAAACAGCGCGTGGCTATTGCCCGAGCCTTGGTTAATGATCCGCAAATAATTTTCGCGGATGAACCAACCGGCAACTTGGACTCGGTTTCCGGCTTGCAAGTCATGAAGATTTTACAGAAATTAAACGAACGAGGGCGCACGATTATTTTAGTTACGCATGAAAAATACACTGCCGAACACGCTAAGAGAATTATACATGTTAAAGACGGCCAAATTGTAAGCGACCGGCCCGTGGAAAATCAAATAGTGGCGGCCAAAAACGGCCAATTGATTAAATAGAATTATGAATTTGCTTGAAAATATAAAAACCGCTTGGGCGATAATCGGTCATAATAAAGCGCGGTCGTTTTTAACCATGCTGGGAATAATTATCGGCGTTATGTCAGTAGTGATAATTATTTCCGTGGGCGCCGGCGCTCAAAGTCTTATTTTGAACCAAATCAAAAGCATGGGTTCAAATTTGGTTGGCGTTTTGCCGGGTAAATCCGACGACAACGGACCGCCGGCATCAGCCATGGGTATTTTGATAACCAGTCTTAAGTATGATGACATTCAAACTTTGGTAAAAGAATCCGATCATATTACCGCCGGTTCGGTTTATGTTAAGGGAGCGGAAACAGTGGCTTGGGAATTTAATAAAATAGATACCACTTTCGTCGGCACTAACGCTGATTATGTCATTGTGGAAGAGGCTGACGTGGCCAGTGGGCATTTTTTTACTCAAGCGGATGAAAAATCCAATGCTACCGTGGCTGTCATCGGCAGTGAAGTGGCTGATGAATTATTTAATGGCGGCATCACCCCTATCGGACAAAAAATAAAAATAAAAAAAACAAATTTTACCATTATCGGCGTTATGGCCAAGCGGGGAGTGAGCGGGTTTGAAAATCAAGATAATCAGATTTTTATTCCGGTGACAACCGCTCAAAAGATGCTTTTGGGCATCAATTATGTCAGTTTCGCGCGAATCAAAATTGATGATGCCGTCAATGTGGAGAGCAGTATGGAATATGCTCGCCTGCGCTTGCGCGAATTGCACAACATTGATGATCCTAATAATGATGATTTTTCCGTGCGTTCCATGGCTCAAGGACTGGAAGTATTTACTACCGTGACTAACGCGTTGCGTTTGTTTTTGGCGTCAGTGGCGTCAATCGCTTTAATTGTCGGCGGAATAGGAATCATGAATATTATGTTGGCGGCGGTGACGGAAAGAACGCGCGAGATTGGCTTGCGCAAGGCGCTGGGCGCTAAAAATATTAATATTATGAGTCAATTTTTAATTGAAACTTCCACCATTACATTTTTAGGCGGGGCGATCGGCATTGTTATGGGAGTTTTAATATCCATCTTGGTGGCTTTAATCGCCCGACAGCTGGGTTATGATTGGGATTTATCAATTTCCATTTTTGGAATAATTTTGGCTACGGTTGTTTCGGTGGGCGTGGGCTTGTTGTTTGGCTTAGTGCCGGCCCGTCGAGCCAGCGTTTTGGATCCAATTGAAGCTTTGCGCTATGAATAAGATTTTATCAATTATTTATGTTTTTTATAGATATTGTCAAAATTGCCATTAAATCATTACGATCGCAAAAAACACGTTCAGTTTTGACGATTTTAGGAATCAGTATCGGCATCGCGATTGTAATAACTATTTTATCAGCCGGCCGCGGTTTGGATCATTTTTTGTTAAGCCAATTGGAAACTTTCGGTTCGGACACGGTTTGGATAGAAGTTAAAGTTCCCAGTGTTAAAAAAACTTCTTCAGAGAATGCCAGCGGTCAGGCGACCGGTATTACCATTACTACTTTGAAAAACAAAGATATAGAATCTGTTTCTGCCAATAATAATATTACGGCCGCTTATGGGTATATGATGGGTCAAGAAGTGGTTGGTTATCAAGGATTAAATCGTCGCATGATGTTGCTTGGCAATGGCTATGCCATGCCTAGCGTGGAAAAATTTGAGATTGCGTCCAGCCGTTTTTATACCAAAGACGAAGAAGACTCGGCTTCTTTGGTGGCGGTTTTAGGTTACACCGCCAAACAAAAATTATTTGGCGATGATGATCCGGTAGGCAAGACCATATATATCAAGCATAAAGTTTTTAGAGTTATTGGCGTGGCCAAAGAGCGCGGATCGGCTTTTTTCATGGATATGGATGATATTGTCGTATTACCGGCCAATACTTTGCAAAAAAAGATTATGGGCGTGGACTATGTTTCCGCCATTGTCGCCAAAGTTAAGGATAAAAATTTATTGGATCAAACCGTTGTGGAATTAGAATATGCTTTACGGGAAAATCATGATATTACCGATCCAAACAAAGATGATTTTGCCGTTAGCACCATGGAAGAGGCGCGTGGCATGCTGAACACGGTTGTGGGCGGGGTGACTTTTTTGCTGGTGGCTTTAGTTTGTATTTCATTGGTGGTCGGCGGGGTCGGCATTATGAATATAATGTATGTTTCAGTCACTGAGCGCACTTTTGAAATCGGCTTGCGCAAATCATTAGGCGCGCGTAAGCGCGACATTAGCCGGCAATTTTTATTGGAAGCGGTGATGCTTACCGTGGGAGGCGGAATAGCGGGTATTATTTTGGGCACTGTTTTTTCTTTGTTTGTCTATTTGGTTGCTTTGTATTATAATTTTGAATGGATATACTCAGTTCCGCTTAGCGGTATTGTTTTAGCAGTGGTTTTTTCCATGGCAGTCGGTCTTTTTTTTGGTTTGTATCCGGCGCGCAAAGCGGCCAATCTTGATCCGATAGAAGCTTTGCGGCGTGAATAAAATTATAATTATATATATGCCGTCAAATAACAAAAGAATGGTAATTAAAATAGGCACCGGCGTAATTACGGCTACGAACGGATTTTTGGATTTAAAAATAATGAAAAACATTGTCAGTCAGATTATCAAACTTAAAGATAATGGCTGGCAAGTGGCCGTGGTTTCATCCGGCGCCATGGGCGCGGGTCGTTCACTTATTAAAAATATCAAGTGCCATGATAGCGTTTCTTGCCGTCAGGTTTTGGCGTCTGTCGGCCAAGCCAAATTAATGAGCGTCTATACCAAATTGTTTGGCCCAAAAAACCTTTGCGCCCAAGTGTTGGCCACCAAGGAAGACTTCAAAGATCAAAAACATTACAATAATATGAGGAATTGTTTTGAAGCCCTATTGCGTCAAGGCGTGGTGCCGATAGTTAATGAAAATGATGTGGTGGCGGTTAGCGAGTTGATGTTTACTGACAACGATGAATTGGCCGGCTTGATTGGCGCCATGCTCAAGGTTGACGAATTGGTGATTTTATCAGTAGTGGATGGATTATACATGTCTGATCAAAAAACAATTATCAAAGAAATTGACGCCAAAACGAAATGGCAACAAGCCGTGCGCTCCGACCAATCAATTTTTGGCCGCGGAGGCATGAAAACCAAGGCTAAAATAGCGCGCAAGCTGGCTCTGATGGGTATTGAAGTTAATATAGTTAATGGACGCAAAAATAATATTTTGCTTGATTTAATTTTACTTCAAAAATCAGTCGGCACCAGGTTTGTTTCTTTGAGAAACAAAAAGGTTTCCGGTCTTAAAAATCGTTTGAGTTTTATGCCGGTGGGCGCTACCGGATCGGTTTGGGTGGATCAGGTCGCGGAAAAAATACTATTATCCGGCCGGCCGGTAAGTCTTTTGCCGGTGGGCGCGATTAAATTGCAAGGCAATTTCAAAAAAGGCGATTTGATTAAAATCAAAAATTCTCAAGGCCGTGAAATAGGCTTGGGCATGGCGCAGTATGATTACCAAACGGCTCAAGAGAATTTGGGCCATAAAAATAAAAAAGAATTGATTCATTATAATTATTTGTTGATAAACCTATGATAAAAAAAATCGCCATTATCGGTTTTGGCAATATGGGTTCAGCTATTTATGGACGGCTTTTAGAGAAGTATTCGGCTGAACAAATATTTATCTGCTCTCGTCATGACAGCCGGGCGCGTCATTTGGGCGCGATTAATTTTACTTTTAATATTCAAGACGCGGTTGAAAAAGCCGATTTGATTATTTTGGCGGTTAAACCGCAGGTTTTTGCCAGTTTGGATAAATTTGGCGATTTGGCCGGCAAGCTGGTAGTTTCAATTATGGCCGGCGTAAAAATAAGTAGTATCAATGAAAAAACCAATGCCAATAAAATAGTTCGGGCAATGCCTAATCTGGCGGTCAAATCGGGTCAGGGAGTGGTGGGTTGGCTGGCGAATAAAAATGTTTTTACGCCAGTTAAAAAAGAACTTAAAGAAATTTTTGCTTTGCTGGGGCTTGAAATTCAGGTTAAAACCGAAGATCAATTGGATAAATTAAGCGCTATTAGCGGTTCCGGTCCGGCTTATTTTTATTATTTTTGCGAGAGTTTGGCAAAAGCGGGCGTTAACATTGGCTTTAGTCAAAAGCAAGCTATGGCTATGGTTAGACAGACTTTTATTGGTTCAGCTGATGTCTTAGTCGCAAGCGGTTTGAATTACGCTGATTTACGCCGGGCGGTTTGTTCCAAAGGCGGAAGTACTTTGCGAGCTTTAGAAGAATTTAAACAAAGAAAAATGGATGATATGATTTATCAAGCGGTTAAAAAAGCTTTGGCTAGAACGAAAGAATTGGGGAAATAATATAATTTTTATGACTAAAACTCAGGCGCAAATACATTTAGCCAAATTGGCTTCAATAAATTTGGCTCAATATGATGATCAAAAAATCAGTCAAGTATTGCTTGACTTGGCTGTGGCGATTGAACATCAAACAGCTAAAATACTTCAAGCCAATCGTCTGGACGCGGATAAAATGGATACAAGCGATCCCAAATTGTCTCGCTTGGTTTTGGATGAAAACAAAATAAAAAATATTGCTGACGGAATCAGGCAAGTTAGCCAACTAAAAACTCCTTTGCGTAAAATTTTGGAAAAGCGAATATTGGACAATGGATTGTTTCTCAAGCGCGTTTCCGCGCCTTTGGGCGTGGTGGGCGTGGTTTATGAAGCTCGGCCCAATGTGACGCCGGACATATTTTCTTTATGCTTTAAGTCCGGCAATGCTTGCGTTCTCAAGGGTGGCAGTGATGCTCATAATTCGCATCAAGCTTTTGTGGAAATTATTACAGATGTTTTAGAGAAAAATAATTTGGATAAAAATTGTATTCAATTATTGTCGCCTCGGCGCGAAGCCGTTCAAGATTTATTGGAAGCTAGGGGACTGGTGGATTTGGTAGTGGCTCGCGGTAGCCGAAGTTTGATTGATTTTACGCGTGATAACGCCAAAGTTCCTTTTATTGAAACCGGCGCCGGCGTTGTTCATTTGTATTTTGATAAAGGAGCTGATGTAAAAAAAGGAAAACTGATTGTGGAGAATTCCAAAACCAGCCGGCCGGCTGTCTGCAACGCTTTGGACACTTTAATTGTTCATGAGGACGAATTAAAAAACTTGCCGAAATTGGTCGGCAAATTAGCTGAACACCAAGTTGAACTGCGGGCGGATAAAAGGGCCTTTGAGAGTTTATCCGGCCGAGATTCGTTCGGACAATATCAGTATCCGACCAAACTTCTTAAACACTCTACTGCCAAAGATTATGATACTGAATTTTTATCTTTGAAAATGGCCATTAAAACCGTAGTCAATTTGGCTGAGGCAATTCAGCATATTGGCGCGCATAGCACCGGACACACTGAAGTTATTTTATCAGCCAACCAGTTAAATATTGAGAGATTTTTGCGTGAAGTGGATTCAGCCGCGGTTTATTCAAATTGCGCGACTGTTTTTACAGATGGCAATCAATATGGCTTGGGCGCGGAAGTCGGCATTAGCACGCAAAAGCTTCACGCCCGCGGTCCCATGGGATTAGACGCTTTAACCAGCTATAAATGGATCTTGCAAGGAGACGGACAGGTTAGGGAGTAAAAATAACGAAGGCCTTGCTGAATTAACAACAAGGCCGATTGGAGGCGACGGGATTCGAACCCGCGTAGGGAGACCCTAAATCTCCTGCCCGCCCGCTGGGCGACACCCCCAAAAAAATTGGACCCGACGGGATTCGAACCCGCGACCAAGGGATTTTAAATCCCTTGCTCTCCCGGTTGAGCTACAGGCCCAAAACTTGTTTTAACGCCTTGATAAGGCGTTAAAAACAGGATAAGATAGCAAAAAACCATAATTTTGTCAAGAGTATGACTGACACCCAAACAATTAAAGACCGCTTGGATATAGTTCAACTGATTTCCGAGTATGTTCAGCTTAAAAAAAGCGGTTTAAATTACAAAGCCTGTTGTCCTTTCCATCAGGAAAAAACTCCGTCTTTTATGGTGCATCCGGATCGGCAGTTTTATCATTGTTTTGGGTGCGGAAAATCTGGTGATATTTTTACTTTTATTCAAGAAATGGAAGGATTGGATTTTCCCGAGGCGCTTAAATTGCTGGCTGATCGCGCCGGTATTAAATTGGATAATTTTCGTTCGCAAATAGATAGTTCGCAAAAAAATCGCTTGCTGGAAATTAGCCAAAAAGCCGCTTATTTTTTTCATAAGTTTTTAACTGACATGCCGGCGGCGGACAAGGCCCGCCAATATTTGCAAGAACGGCAAGTCAATCAACAGTCTGTGCAAGATTGGCAGATCGGGTATGTTCCGGATCAATGGGAATTATTAACCAAGTATTTGTTAAACAAGGGTTGTGGAATTGAAGATATAGTCAGCGCCGGCTTGGCTATTAAAAAAGACAAGGCTGATCCAGCCAGCGGACGCGGTTATTACGACCGCTTTCGTGGACGAATTATGTTTCCAATTTGGGATATTCACGATCGAGTGGTTGGTTTTACCGGCCGGGTGTTGGTAGAGACGGAAAAATCCGGCGGCAAATACGTCAATACTCCCCAGACTTTGATTTATGATAAATCGCGTGTTATATATGGTTTGAACAAGGCGCGTTTGGAAATTAAAAAAAATGATTTGGCCGTGTTGGTGGAGGGCCAAATGGATGTGATTGCTTGCCATCGCGCCGGCATGAAAAATGTGGTGGCCGCGTCCGGCACAGCTTTGACCGTGGAACAAATCAAAATGCTCAAACGTTATTCCGACAATGTGGCCATGGCTTTTGACGCGGATGAAGCCGGCGTCAAAGCGGCCAAGCGCGGTATTGATATCGCTTTACAACAGGGGATGAATGTTAAAATTATTGAAATCCCATCCGGTCAAGGCAAAGACGCGGATGAATGTTTGAAAAAAAATCCTCAAATTTGGTTTGAGTCAGTGGCCAAAGCCAAAGCGGTCATGGATTGGTATTATGGTTTGTATCTTGGCGGTCTTGATTTAAACGATCCCAAAGCCAAGCAACAGGCTGGAGAAAATTTTTTGGCTCAGATAGCTCACTTGCCTTTTGCCATTGAGCGCGAGCATTGGCTCAAAAAATTATCAGACAGTCTCAAAGTTGACGTGGCCGTGCTAAAAAATGAATTAAAACGCTTAAACGCGCGAAATTTTGGGCAACCGGCCAATCGAGCGTCTGGCCGGCCAATGGTGGAAGAATTTTCGCCAACGCCCGTGGTCCACAACCGTTATTTGAGCGATTTGGAAAATATTTGGGCGGTTTTAATCAAACAACCGGCGCTTTGGCCGAAATTTAACGAGCAAATAAAACCTGAATATTTTATTGACACATACTTGTCAGCTGTTTACGAAAAGGCCAAAGAGCAGTATAATAACAGCAGTATTCTGGATGTTGGTAAACTAGCTAATGAAACCGATTTGGATTTAAGGCAGAAAATTGACATCTTGATGTTAAGATCAGAACAATATTATGGCGATTTATCAGATAAAGATTTTGTCAGGGAATTATCATCAATAATCAAAAGAGTCGCCAATGAACACCAAAAAAGACAAATTTTTAAATTAATTAATACATAAAAAGTATTTATGCCACCACGTCAAAAAAAGTCCGCTTCCAAGCGTGGCGCAAAAATTAAAACCAGGCCGTCCTTACGGGTTCAAAAGACGCGTAAGACAAAATCGGCCAAAGTTAAAACCAATCCTAAGAAAAAATTCATCAAAAAATCGTCTAAAAAAAAGCCGGCCGGCAAAAACAAAAAATCAGTTTTGATTAAAAAAAATAAAAAACAAAAGACAGCTAAAAAATCAGTCGTCAAAAAGAAGCTCGCGCTGAAAAAAAATGCAGAAGAAGTAGAAGAAATAGTAGTAGAGCCGACTGAAGAACTAATATGGGCGCTGGTCAGAAAAGGAAGAAATCGCGGTTTTTTAACGCAAATAGAAATATCCCAAGTATTATCCCGACCGGAAAGATACCTTGATTTGTATGAGGGTTTTTTGGATTTATTGGACAGCAATGGCGTTAGCATGGTGGAAACGCCAACCAGTTTTTTGGGCAGTGTCAAAGACACGGGTAATATTTTGAAATCTTTCCAAGGCGAACAGCCTGACATGGACAAGCCTTTTGATCTCGGCTCTATTTCTTCGGATTCAATCCAAATGTATTTGCGCGAAATTGGCAAAATTCCTTTGCTTAAGGGCGAAGAGGAAGTGGCTTTGGCCAAGCGCAAAGAACGCAATGACAAAGAAGCTGAACGTAAATTGATTGAAGCTAATTTGCGTTTGGTTGTTTCTATCGCCAAAAAATTTGTGGGTAAACCGTTGTCGCTTTTGGATTTGATTCAAGAAGGTAATATTGGCTTGTTTCGCGCTGTTAAAAAATTTGATTATCGCAAAGGCTATAAATTTTCCACTTATGCCACTTGGTGGATTCGTCAAGCCATTACTCGCGCTTTAGCGGACCAGTCGCGCACTATTCGCATACCAGTGCACATGGTGGAAACCATCAATCGCTTCCAACAGACTCAACGCCGATTATTGCAAGATTTGGGGCGCGATCCCACTCCCGAAGAATTAGCCGCTGAATTGGGAGAGGAAGTTGATAAAATCAGCCATATAATGAAAATTTCTCAAGATACGGTTTCTTTGGAAATGTCAGTCGGCGATGATGACGATGATGATTATTCTCTCAAAGATTTTGTGGAAGATGTTAAAAATCCCTCACCTTCGCATGTGGCTGGTTTGCAGATTTTGCGTGATTATGTCAAATCCGCCATTAAGGATTTGTCCGCGCGCGAGCAAAAGATTTTGGAAATGCGTTTTGGCTTGGAAGACGGTGTCACTCATACTTTGGAAGAAGTGGGACGCGAGTTTAGCGTAACGCGTGAACGTATTCGTCAAATAGAAGCCAAGGCTCTGGAAAAAATTCAGCAGATGGGCGTAATATCCAAATTGCGCGATTATTAAAATTATGAAAATCATTTTGTCCGGCGGGGGCACTTTGGGGCCGGTGGCGCCATTGCTCGCTATATATGAAATATACAAGCAACACGACCGTTCGGCCAATTTTTTTTGGGTGGGCACGCGCCACGGTCCGGAAAAAGAATTGGTGGAAACTTATAATATTCCTTATTTTTCCGTTACTTCAGGCAAATTGCGCCGATATTATTCACTGTGGAATTTAGTGGATATTTTTAAGATTTTTTTTGGTTTTTTTCAGTCAATAGTTTTATTGATAAAATATCAGCCTGATTTAGTGATTTCCGCCGGCGGTTTTGTCAGCGTGCCTTTGCATTACGCGGCCGCTTTATTGGGCATTCCCGCCTGGATTCACCAACAAGACGCGCAAGCGGGTCTGGCCAACCGATTGATGGCGCCAGTAGCCAGTCAAATCACTTGCGCTTTGGCTGATTCGCAAAATCAATTCAAACGGCGCAAAATTCAGTGGATCGGCAATCCGGTTCGCGATTTATCCGTGCCTGATTTATCAGTTAGCCGGCAATATTTTGATTTGCCCAATGACGCCAAAGTAATTTTGGCTTTTGGCGGGGGCACTGGTTCGGAACACTTGAATAGTTTGATTATAGAGGCTTTGCCGCATTTGCCTTCTTACGCGCATATTATTCATCTTACCGGTCGAGATCGGCCGGATAATCTGGCTCAAGGCGCTGTCAATACTTTTAAAAATTATCATCCTTACAAATTTTTAACCAGTAAAATGAAAGATGCTTACGCGGTGGCGGATTTGATTATTGGCCGAGGCGGATTTGTTACTATTACTGAATCAGCCAGTCTGGCCAAACCGACTATTTTGATTCCCATGAATAATACGCATCAAGAAAAAAATGTCTTGGAGTTATCAGATAAAAAAGCCGTTATTATGATGGATGAAAAAAAAGTTAATGGTCTGAATATTGCTCACGCCGTCAAAAAATTATTGGATCGTCCGGATTTGGCTCAATATTTGGGTGAACATTTACGCGAAGTTTTACCGCCAGCTCGAGCGGATAAGGTGGTGGAAATAGTTGAGAAGTTAATCAAGTAAATATGGATATTTTTTGGAAAAGTTTGGTTTCAGCTCTGGCCACGGCCATAATATTGATTATTGCCAAATATTTCGGTCCCAAAATAGCCGGAGCGATTGGCGGTTTGCCCATTGTGTTTGCTGTTTCATATATTTTACTTACACTGGGAGATAAAACCGCCGCGAAAGGATTTCTAATCGGAGGAGTTTATGGGGCCGTAGTTGCGATATTTTTTTGTTTGATATTGCTGGCGCTTAATTTTTATTTTATAAAAAGTCACTGGTTGAATTTTGCTTTAGCTTATGTGCTGTGCTTTGGGCTGGTTTTGATGATGATTAATTTGAGCGGAAAATAATTTTATGTCTGAAAAGCCGACTAAAATTATTGAAGAAAATTCGCGCTTGAATGATGATCTGGATTTGCTAATTGAAAAAGAAATTATCACTAATGACGAGATGGAGGCTTACGCCGATGAAATAGCGCGTAATTTATCCAATCTTTCCACTTCCAAAGAAAAAAAAGCTTATGTGCTTAATTGTTTAAATTACCATGAGCTTGAGTCTCTGCTTTGCGGTTTTATAGACGGTCGTTCAAATGAACAGAAAATCAGAAATCAGCACAATCCCGAGAGTCTTTTAGCCGTGTCTTTGACAAAAGAAACCATCAAAAAATTAAGAAAAAGACTGTTGTTTATTCTGTCTGAAAAACTCGGGGATGACAAGATTTACTTAAGAGACTGTAGGCTGGACGAACCGCAGACGCTTTTGAATGCCTACGGAAAAGAGACATTGCTTAAAAAAATGAGAGATTCAATTGAAAATACGAAAATATCGGAAGTCGTCCCCGCCCAAAAAAAATTATCGCGCCTTCCGGATCATCCCAATATCGTTAAAATTTTGGCTTTGGACACGGAACAAAAACAGGCCATAGTGGAAAAGAGAAACATAGTTAATCTTAGCATATATAGCGGCGCGGGGCTGGAGCGTTATAGATTGAGATCAAAAAAATATATCGCGGACATGATCGCCGCCTTTATGGATTATTTGTCAGCGGCGATTTATTTGGAAGACAATGGTTTGGTTTTGGGTGACATAAGCTTGCAAAATTTAGGCATAGAAACATCGGCTGAAGGATTGTTCAAAAAAGGCGTTTTTTTTGATGAAGAATTTATTTTTGAAAAAGGCGCGAAAGTTGAAGCTTACATACATCATCCCGGTTATTTAAGTCCGGAGGCAAATAAAGCTTTTTCGCAAGGCAAAAAAATTAAAATGGAAGTCGGTTCAATGATTTGGCAGATCGGCGAATCATTGCTTGATTTTATTATTGATTTTTATTATAATAATTTTTTGGATGATTATCGCGAGAAATTAAAAAAACGTTTGGGAGAACAAGGCTTTAATAATTTGTCTTCTGTATTGATGGAATTGAAATTATTTGCCGAAGACATGACAAAAGAATCGCCTTTGGATCGTCCTTCATTGCAAGAGTGTTTGGCGCGCTTGGGCAAAATCAAAGAGAAATTAAAACCAGTTAAAAAGAAAAAAAATTAATCTTTAAGTTTTTAATCTGTCAGAAGCGACACCGGCTGGAAGCCTTTGTTATAAAAATTAGCTTGAAATTCGGCCAAAAATTCATCCATGACTCGCTTAGTAATCGGGTCTTTTATTTTTTCCGTTAACGCGATTATATGTTTGAGAATAAATTTGGGGCGGTAGTCCTGCGCGCCGGCATCGTATTTGAGTTTGACATTGTGATGCTCCATAAATAATTGATGGTCTATCTGATCCATTATTTTAGCTACCACGGATTCATCATCGGCATTTTTATCCAGTTCAATAAATAGATTTTTAAAGTCATCTTTTTCCGCGTCATTTAGATAATCAGACAACATTTCCACGGCTCGCCAGCCGATTTTATCTTTGTATTCTTTGAGATCGGGATATTTGCGATTGAGAGGAGCGGAAATGTCACCGCCAAACAGTTCGCTTAAGTCATGCACCATGACCATTTTAAGCACGCGTTCACTCTTGATTTGTCCGCCAGCTTTGATTATGCGATCGCACAAGAAAATACTCATCAAACTGGCGGTATAGTGGTGCTCGGCCAAACTGGCGGTTTCGCTTAATTTAACGCCGGCCGCCAGATAGCCGGTTAAGGGCATTTCTTTGGTAAGCTGTAAGATGGAGAAGAGTTTAATTAGATTATTCATATTTGATCGGTTTGTTTTGTTTAAATAAATTTTTATTCCGCTATTAGTATATTACTCAAGAAACGCCTTTTATTCAAGGGCGGGCATATTTGTCGCTCGGGCGTTTTTTTGATTTGTCTTTTCATTTTTTCTCTGTTATACTAAATTTAGTTGAATAATTAATTTAATATATAAATATATGCGCGGATACAAAGATAATATTGAGAAATTAACTCAAGAAAACGCGAATTTTCGCCAAGTGTTATACAGTGGCAAACACAGCCAACTGGTTTTGATGTCGCTTAAGCCCAGCGAAGAAATCGGCTTGGAGGTTCATCCGGACAATGATCAATTTTTTCGTTTTGAAAGCGGACAGGGTAAAGTGGTTATAGATGATAATCAATATGAAGTCAAAGACGGAGACGCGGTGGTGGTGCCGGCTGGCGCTAATCACAATGTGGTAAATGTTTCTGATTCCGAGGATCTCAAATTATATACTATTTATTCTCCCGCCCATCACAAAGACGGCATCGTGCGCGCTACCAAGGATCAAGCCCAAGCCAATGAAGAAGAATTTGACGGGCAGACGAGCGAATAATGAATATCCAACAGTCTTCTGACAGAGAAGATTTTAAGATGGATTAAGACAATATTCTTATTTGTGTTTTTTTAGCCGTTTTACATATCCCACAATTTCTTCCAATTCGTTTGAAGCATTTTTTATATAGTTGTCCATTACTTTTTGCATCCTTTGCTTTAGTAGAGAATATTTTTTTTCGTCTAAATTGTTGAGGTGCAAATCGTCTTTGTATAATATATCGTGCTCTACTTCCGCCCAAGCATGATTAAGTATTAAGGCCAGTTGTATTTCGCACTCTAAGCCCTTAAATTTTTTGTATTCGCTCAATCTAATCCTTTTATTTCCAAAATTTACAATGATATGAGTGGATCGGTATCCGGTTTTTTTTTCCGTTTCCTGTACAATAATTTTTTTTTCAAATTCATTTCTTAAACTGTAAATAAATCTTTTTCGCTCGCTATCGGTGTAAAATACGACCCGAATTCCGGCAATATCTTTGACATCTGACAACTGTTTATATATTTTACCTCTTTGTTTTTTGGCTTTAACTTTTTCTTTCAAACTATTGATCTCTTTAACTCGGCTATTCATATGATATTTATAATTGCCAGAATGAAGAATATTTTCAAGCAAAACATGGACGACGTTGCAGTATTCTGCGTACAGATTTTTTTTAGCTCTGTATTCAGTTAGAATTTTTTTTAAATTTTTGTCCATAGCGCGAGTGAATTATAGTCGACGAGTTCTGGCAATTTAAATTTGCGAGTAATTGTTGTTTTTGATTACAACATTTTTTCGCCTTTAATTATTCTTATAATTACTATAACAATAGCGACTATAAGTAAGATGTGGATAAAACCACCAAGCGTATAGGATGTGACGAATCCAAGTAGCCATAGGATTATTAAAATAATGGCGATAGTCCATAGCATATGATAGGGGTTAAAATTAAATTATACTTAAGTTATTGATTTTGCGTTTATTCTCTTTAAGATTTATCTGCCTTTTTTTCATCTTTTTTATCTGCCTTTTTTTCATCAGCGACTTCTTTTTTGGCTATATCCAGCCCTAATTTAAAGTTTTCTGCTGCCGTAGTATCTTTTGTTTTTTTGTCTGTGGTTTTATCGTTAGTCATATAATTTTTGTTATAAATATCAATGAATTAAAATGTTATTTTTGGTTGACTTTTATTTAAGTATTGGACGCATCCCTCGAATATCCTCAAGGGGTGGAACAGATATTTTTATGGTCATATGTATATGTGGTTAATTGAATATTTTCACGGTTTCACGCGTATAAAACCTGTGTAATTTTTCAAAGGAATTATTTAGTTGGTTGATTTTAAAGCTTCTTGAATTGTTTTAACAACCGCCTGTACGAACGGATTGCCATATTCAAGTTTAGGAAAAACTTTTTTTCCGCCACGTTCTTTTTGTAGTAATCTGGCGCGTTCCAGAATTTTTATGTGTTGTGATGTTAGGGGGAGCGATATGTCCAAAATCAGCGCGATGTTGCTGATAGATAACTTGGGCTGTTGGGCAAGAATGCGAAAAATTCGATAACGATTGATATCGCTAAGTACCTTGAATGCTTCAGACATGCTTTTGTCGGTTTCGCTAAATATTTTACGATTTTTTTGGATTTCTTTTTTGCTAAGCATATATAAATGGTTAAATAATTGTTTAATACTTTAATAAAGTAATTATATCTTATAAAACAAAACTTGTCAAGAGCAGAATATAACACTGTCAACCCCAAGTTAAAATGTCATACTTTGAGCAATTTTAAAATGTCATACTTGGCTCTTTTTGCCTTACCGCCATTTTAACAAATGATCTTTGTCTCCACGGATGATTGACTGATGGCGCGTGGG
>Ga0210057_1003005_pt1 | contig 23558 bp, 28 predicted proteins | sample CryGeyCG2114_010_2_FD_183968 | JGI IMG/M metagenome (GOLD analysis project Ga0210057, IMG submission 183968) | Groundwater microbial communities from aquifer - Crystal Geyser CG10_big_fil_rev_8/21/14_0.10 (SPAdes) (version 2) | ecosystem: Environmental > Aquatic > Deep subsurface > Groundwater ...
AGGTTGCCGCCGGAGCGATAGCGGAGGCGGGCGGCGTGGTGGAGAGCGTATGATTTCGTTCAGAGTCACCACGCGCTCCTCGCGTGGCACATTGTCAGCGGTTTTGGAAATAGGTGCGAGCTTGGTACAATAGAGACACAAGTAGAGACACATTATTTTATGGGTAAAAAGATATATAAAAAATCGTGTGGAGTTATACCTGTCTATGAACAAGGAGACAAAAAACTCTTTCTTGTCATACATCAAAATAATGGGCATTGGGCTTTTCCAAAAGGAGGAATGGAAGAAGGGGAGAGTGAGGAAAAAACCGCTCTTAGAGAGTTAGGGGAGGAGGCTGGTATCGGTGTATCGACACTAATGCCTGATTCTAGAATTCTTGAAGAGTATGATATAGAAGAAGAATGTGGTTTGGTTTTGAAACAGGTTGTGTATTTTATAGGATTGGTTGATGGTTTGGATGTTAAAATCCAAAAAGAAGAGATACAAGATTTTGCGTGGCTCTCTTTCGACAAGGCTTTGGCGAGAATGACTTACAATAGTACTCGTCGGGTGCTTAGGAAAGCTAATGATTATTTATTAAGTAGTAATTTATAACATATGCTCTATTCTGGAAAAGGAGACAGGGGTCAAACAGAGATCTTTGGGTGTGATCAAAGGATTTCTAAGAGCAGTCTTGTGGTTGAAGCTTTGGGCATGCTTGATGAGCTAAACTCTTTTTTGGGTGTATGTAAAACAAAAGCGGGTGGTCAAAGTGGATTTTCAGAAGTGTTGGGAAATATTCAGCAGGATTTGTTTATAATCCAAGCGGAACTTGCTGGGGCGGAGGAGCATATTAAAGAAGAAAAAATTAAAAAAATGGAAGAAGCTATAAATGATATAGAGAAAAAACTTCCTCCAATAAAAACTTTTCTGATTTCTGGAGGTACAGAATTGTCGTCTTTGCTTGATTATGCCCGCACTCTTGCCAGGAGGGCAGAAAGAGATTCTGTTAGAGTTTCTGAAGAGGGCGTTCAAAAATTGAGTAAGGAAAGCTTGATGTATCTAAATCGTCTATCCAGTCTTTTATATGCTATGGCTAGACTTATCAATGCCAAATCTGGTATAAAGGAGGAATCCCCGCATTACTAATGGAGGTGTTATAATGCGAATTATGGTGTCTATGGTGTAATGGTTAGCACTAGGGTTTGTGGAGCCCTTAGTTCCGGTTCGAGTCCGGATAGACACCCAAATTATTTATAAATAATCTTTTGTATTTAAACTGTATTTAAGTATTATGATAAGTCATGATATCTTTTTAATATATGGTACTTTTGGTCGGCTTTCATATTTGGTTTTTTGTTATTAAAAAAAGAAAAGAGTGTGAGGACAAATAAATTTGTGAGTGAGGAAATATAAAATAATTACAATGATAGAGTGGTTAAAAAATATATACTATAAATACAAAAGTCATGCCTCGACGATTGCCTTTATTGCTGGTTTTGTGTGGGATAGTTTTACTTTGACCCGTATAGATTTATGGCTTGATAACCTGATTCTATTTTCATATATTTTGATTGCTGGTTTTGGCATAGCTGTTATTAATTTATATGAGGGAGAATATTTAAAAAACAGATTCTCGGCTTTTTTGGCATCTTGGGCTCCCGTGGTGATACAGTTTGCGTTTGGGGGACTATTCAGTGGTTATGTTATTTTCTACACCAAGAGCGCCTCTCTTGTTACTAGTTGGCCCTTTCTTATTTTTCTTGCAGTTTTACTTGTGGGTAATGAATTTTTTGAAGAAAAATATCGTCGTCTTAGTTTTCAAATAAGTATTTTTTTTATAGCTATTTTTTCTTTCACCATATTCTTCATCCCTGTCTTGCTTGGAACATTTGGAGTTGCCATATTTCTGTTGAGCGGTCTTGTGAGTTTGGTGGCGGTCAGATTTTTTGTATGGCTTCTGTCACGCGTTATCCCTGAAAGGATAGAAAAAAGCAAAAGGATACTTGTGGTTAGCGTAGGTGGTATTTATCTTGCTTTAAACTTTTTTTATTTCGAAAATATTATTCCTCCTATTCCTCTGGCTTTAACTGACGCTGGTGTGTATCACAATGTGGAAAAAGTTTCTAGTGATAGCTATATCGGATACAGGGAAACAGAGGGATGGAAAGATACTCTTAGGATAGCTAAAAATTTTCATTACACACTAGGTCAGCCTATTTATGTGTACAGTGCAGTTTTTGCTCCCACAAGATTGAATACTCTGATATATCATCGCTGGGCATATTTTGATAAGTCTTTGGGAAAATGGATAGAGACAGACCACGTTCAGTTTCCCATATCGGGAGGCAGAGACGGAGGCTATCGTGGTTATTCTGTCAAAGAAAATATTACGCCGGGCCTTTGGAGAGTGGACGTTATTAATAAAAGAAATCAGCTTTTGGGCAGAATAGTTTTTAATGTTTTGGAAGGGCCTACTGTGCCTGTAGAAGCTGAGATGTTATGATGTAAATCAATATGAAAAATACATCAATAATAATTATTTTAGTGACCATTGTCTTTGCAGGAGGGATATGGTGGTCAAAAAGTCTACAGGAGAGCTCAGATGATTCAACCATCATAAGTAGCAGGGGTGTTCATTGGCATCCTCAATTGGCCATTTATTTAAATGGAGAGAAACAAAACATACCAGCAAATATTGGTTTAATAGGTGGTCATAATCCTATGCATACACATGATCCTGATGGGGTGGTCCATTTAGAATATGATGGGGTGGTGAGAGAGGATGATACGAAATTGGGGCGATTTTTTGGTCTTTGGGGCAAGCAATTTAACGAAGAATGTATTTTTGATTATTGTAATGATGAAGAAGGCGGGCACCATATGATGATGTTTGTAAACGGAAAAGAAAATTTTGAATTTGGGAATTATATGATGCGTGACGGCGACAAGATAGAAATAAGATATGAATAAACAGCATTATCAATGTGGTGAATGCGGTTTAAAATATAAAGACAGGAAAATTGCAGATCAATGTGAAGCTTGGTGTGAGGAACACAAGAGTTGTAATTTAGACATAATTAAGTATTCCGTGCCCAGCAAGTAGCCTTTATTGGTCTTATGGTATAAAACAAAAACGTCCCCGGTGTTAAGGGGCGTTTTTGTTTTTGGGTTCATGATATCTATAAATCTCATTCGGTGGGAGTGGTGAATGAGTACTCTGTTGATGTTGCGGTGTTTCCCGCTTCATCTCCAGAGACAACTATGTAGTAGTAAGTGGTGCTTGTGGCAAGTCCAGTTAGGTCGAGAGAGTGGCTTGCCACGAGGTTTGCACTTTGTGTCATAGGAGTTGTTGATGAGATGGTAAGTGGGGTGGTGTTGTTATACCATACTTTGCTTGATGAGGGTTCGTTGGTGTTCCAGTTGACTTGCTCTGTTGTTGTAGTGGTACTTGTGGCTGTCACACTACTTATAATTGGGGCTTCTGTGTCTGGTGGAGGAGGCAAGGCGTTTGTAATGAATGAGTACTCTGTTGATGTTGCGGTGTTTCCCGCTTCATCTCCAGAGACAACTATGTAGTAGTAAGTGGTGCTTGCCTGAAGCCCCGATAGGTGCAAGTTGTGGCTTGTGCTTGTGGCGCTTGATTCTGCAGACAGAGAGGTTGCCAGTGAGAGTGGAGTGGTAGTGCTATACCATATTTTTGAATTAGAATTTTCATTAGTGTTCCAACTCACGTCTGCGGTTGTTGTTCCTGCTTGAGAGCTAATATTTGAGAGTATTGGAAGGGTGGTGTCTGGCGTGTCGTCATTACACCTTCCTTCTGTATCTCCGTGGTCTAGATGGGCCTTGAGGGCAGATTTTGAAATGCTGATAGTGTGGTTGTTGTGACATACTTTTAGTTTTTTATCTCGCTCCCACCAGTGGTCATCTTCATCCTCGCTATCCTCATCTTCATCCTCGTGATCACCTCTAAGTCTGTCTCTTTCTTCCCGCGCTTCCTCACGTATTTTTTCTGCTTCTTCCCTGATTCTTTCTTTTTCATTTTTGGCTTCTTCCCTGATCTTTTTCGCTTCATCTTTTATTTGCTCCTTCTCCTTTTCTATCTCATCTTTTATTTTTTCTTTCTCGTCTTTGATTTTTTCCAGTTGAATTTTCCACTCCTTTGTTTCGCTCGCTAATTCGATTTTATCTTTTTTGATCTTTATTTTTATATTGTCGATTTCGTGGATATTGTTTATCTTTGCCAGTCTTTCTTCTGTTAGTCCATTTAGTTCCGCTATTATATTTCCTACCGCTAGGGCTTCCTCTATGTCCCCCAAGTCATTGAGGTCCTTTTTGGTTTTTTCTAAATAATTAATAGCTAGCAGGAAGTTGTCCGTGGCTCTCTTACTTTTTTTGTCCTCAACTGTTTGTATTTGGCTGTTTGTACTACTTGCGTTTGTTCGAGATGTGGATGTTGCGTTGGTTGAGGTGGCACTTCTATTGTTTCCTGTCGTCGATGTCGCGTTGTTCAGAGCGAGGTGCAGAGTGACTTCATTGTTTTGTTCAATAATCTTTAATATTTCTTTTGCCTCATCAAATCTTTCTTCGGCAAATTTTAATTTCAAAACGGCCTTGTTTTTGTTGTCGGCAAATACCAAACGCACGTTCTCTACTGTTAGATCAATGGGGAAGAGCAGGTCTCCTGGCTTGGCGCTGTCTGCCGCCGCCAATGTTCCTCCACCCATTATGAGCACAAGTATTATGGGGATGATGACAATTTTGTAGGTAAAGCTTTGGAAGCTTGCAAAAAATGGTGATGGAATAGATTTTTTTGAAGTTTTCTTTGCGTTGATATGTCTTTCAATTTTGGACCACATTATATTTTTTTCCCCTTGGGTTAGTGGCTCTGGCTTCATTTCTTTTAATTTTTCCTCCATATTATTTTTGTTATTAAATATTGTCATATTTCTCTAAATTATTTCTCAATTCATTTAATGCCCTGTGGTGCCAGACCTTGGCTGTATTTTCTGTGGTTTGAAGTACCACGGCTATGTCTTTTAATTTCATATCAGACCAGTATCTTAGTTTTAGAACTTCTCTGTATTTTTCCCCCAGACTGTTTATGTGTTTAAGTAAATTATGTTCATTGTTTATCTTCATTTCGTAACCTTGGTTTGTGTGAATGTCTTCTAGGGAAACTGTTTTAAATTTCGAATTATTTTTGTGGTGATGAAACAGCTTTCTTTTCAGGATAACAAATACATACGCGTAAAATTCTTCATCTGATTTATATTCTAGCTTTTTAAGCCCGTTCCATATGTCTATAAAAGTATCTTGAGTCAAATCTAAGGCGTCGTCTCTGTTTGAGGTGTGAGCAAATGCATAAGAAAAAAGCCTGTTATTCAGATGTTCAAATATTTCCTTAAAAGCTTCCTTGTTTCCCGCCCTGGCTTTGCTTATGGGAATTTGCAGTTTTTTTGTGTTTTGGCTTTCCACGTTAAATTATCAATCTTTACTAGTAGAATGTAACTCTAGTTAAAAAAGGTTACAGAGGCAATTGATTGGCTTATATCTTGTGTCATATATACTTACTTTATATTATGAAAAAAGTTTTACATAAAGGTAAGGATAGGGGGGTGGCGGAACATGGCTGGCTTCACACCAGGTTTAGTTTTAGTTTTGCTCAGTACTATAATCCTGAGATGATGGGCTTCGGCGCTTTACGAGTTTTGAATGATGACACCATAGAGCCTTTATTTGGATTTCCAGATCATCCACATAATAATATGGAAATAGTATCTATTATAGTATCTGGGGAGATAACCCATAAAGACAGCGCTGGAGGAGAGGGAGTGGTCAAAGAGGGTGAGGTACAAGTTATGTCTGCTGGCACGGGGGTGGTTCATTCTGAATACAACAAGCATTCTAAAAAATTGCTTCAGCTTTTTCAAATTTGGATTTTGCCTAAAGAACAAAATATACAACCGAGGTATGACCAAAAAAAGTTTTCTGCTGAAGGCAGGGGAAATAAGTTCCAGCTTATTGTTTCTGGAGACGAAAAAGATAAAAATGCTCTATATATTCACCAAGACGCCTTTATATATTTAATTGATTTAGAAAACGGTAAAAAAATTTCTTGTGATCTTACGAAAAAAGGAAATGGTATATATGTTCTTTTGGTTGAAGGTGATGTGGTGGTGGAAAATGAAAGATTGGAAAAACGAGATGCTTTAGGTATTTGGGATACCAATAAAATAGAAATCACAGCTGAAGAAAACTCAAAACTTATACTTTTTGAAGTGCCTATGAAATAGATAATATTTAACCCCATCTAAAAAACCCGCCATACGGCGGGGTTTTTACTCTTTAATTTTCAAATGTTTGTTTGCTTTTAGGCATCCAGTACAGATTTTTACTCTTTTGCCTGACGGAGTCTTTGCCCACTGGAGATTTGGGTATCTGCGTCTTTTACCAGTTGGGTTGAACTGAGTAGCACGAACACGGTTAGAGTATCCTCCACCAACTACTGATTTTTTATCACATATTGTACAAACTCGTGCCATAATAAAATGTTTTAGTTTTATGAACGATATGATAACATAAAAGCCATAACATGCAACCTTTTGATTTTATATTTGCTATAGTCATATTGATTATGTCGGTAGTGGCCCACGAGGTGTCCCACGGCTATGCCGCCAACTCTTTGGGTGACCCTACGGCTAAAATGGCGGGTAGGTTAACATTAAATCCCATTAGGCACCTTGATTTGGTTGGATCTTTTATTGTGCCAGTGGCGACTTTTTTTACAGGAGGATTTATTTTGGGTTGGGCAAAGCCAGTTCCTTATAATCCATATAATTTAAGTGGCGGGAAATGGGGACCTGCTTGGGTTGCTTTTGCTGGTCCACTGGCCAATATCGTTATTGCTTTGGTTTTTGGATTGGCTATTAGGTTTGGATTCCCCGCAGGATTTTTTCCAGAGGCAACTATAGCCGTAATGTCTTTGGTGGTGTTTATAAATATATTACTTGCAATCTTTAATCTTATTCCTATCCCACCTCTTGATGGTTCTAAGATATTATTTTCGGCCTTACCTTATCGCTTTCAGCATATACAAGCATCTCTGGAGAGATACTGGATTTTTGTTATTTTATTCTTCGTACTTTTCTTGTGGCAGTATATGGTGCCTATTGTCTTTTGGGTCTTTAATCTCATAACTGGAGTGTCGCCTTTCTAGGAGTTGCATTTTTTAAAGAAAAGTATTAAAGTATAGCTCTTAAGGCACGACGCCTTATTTTTTGTTAAATATGCCTACAATTAACCAATTAGTAAAAAAAGGTAGAAAAAAGGTCTTTAAGAAGTCAAAGGCGGTAGCTTTGGCGCGTGGTTTTAATACTTTAAAGAATAGACCTATGTACTACAATTCTCCGTTCAAGAGAGGTGTTTGTACAAAAGTCTCCACTACTACTCCAAAAAAGCCAAACTCTGCTATTAGAAAGATCGCAAGGGTGCGCTTAACAAACGGAATGGAAATCACTGCCTATATCCCAGGTATGGGTCACCAGCTTCAAGAGCACTCAGTGGTCTTGGTGAGAGGGGGGCGAGTTAAGGACATCGGCGTACGATATACTATCGTCAGAGGAAAGCTTGATGCGACTGGTGTAGAAAACAGAAGACAGGGAAGAAGTTTGTATGGAGCTAAGAAACCTAAAGCTAAATAAATAAAGAAATGAGAAGGAAAGTAAAAAATAGAAATAAGCCAGAGGCAGACCTTGTTTATAAATCTACAAAGGTTGGTAAGTTTATTAACTACGTTATGTCTGAGGGGAAAAAGAATACTGCTCGAAAGGTGGTGTATGGTGCTTTTGATGAGATAAAGAAAAAAGAAGCAGAGCTTGACCCAATAGAAGTTTTTGATGGTGCTATTAAAAATGTAGGTCCCCTTGTTGAGGTTCGTTCAAGAAGAGTCGGTGGAGCTAACTATCAGGTACCGAAAGAAGTCAGGGCTGAGAGGAGGCTTTCTTTGGCGATGAGATGGATTATTGAAGCGGCTAAGTCAAAGAAAGGAACGCCAATGCACAAAAGATTGGCCGATGAACTTATCGCTGCTAACAAGAATGAAGGAGAAGCTATCAAGAAAAGAGAAAATACTCACAAAATGGCTGAGGCCAACAAAGCCTTTGCTCACTTTGCTTGGTAAATAAAAATTATATATGCACAGAGACTACCCATTAGATAGAGTAAGAAATTTCGGTATTATTGCCCACATAGACGCCGGCAAGACAACGACAACAGAGCGTGTTTTGTTTTATACTGGCGTGTCTCATAAGATAGGCGAGGTTCATGAAGGAGCTGCTATCATGGACTGGATGGAGCAGGAAAGAGAGCGAGGAATTACTATTACCTCTGCGGCTACAACTTGTTTCTGGACCCCCACATATGAAGATCCTGCTAATCAGGATAAAAAGAATAGATTTAATATTATTGATACACCGGGGCACGTTGATTTTACTGTTGAAGTAGAGAGGTCTCTAAAGGTGCTTGATGGTGGGGTGGTTGTTTTTGATGGCGTGGCTGGTGTGGAGCCTCAGTCAGAAACTGTCTGGAGACAGGCTGACAAGTATCATGTGCCAAGAATTTGTTTTATAAACAAGCTAGACAGGACAGGCGCAAGTTTTGAGCATTCATACGCCACTATTTTAGATAGACTTACCAAAAATGCCGTTAGGGCCCAGATACCAATAGGGGAAGAGGAAAACCACGAAGGGGTTGTGGATCTTTTAAAAATGAAGGGGTATATATTCGAAGGTAATATGGGCAATGAGATAAAGGAAATTGAAATCCCAGAAAACCTAAAAGCTGATGCTATGAAATATAGAGCTCAGTTTGTAGAAAAAATAGTTGAAAATAATGATGAGCAGATGAGTGCGTACCTTGAAGGAAAAGAAATTCCTATTGACGATTTAAAAAAGACTTTGAGAGAAGCTGTTATTGCTGGAAAGGTTGTACCTGTGTTCTGTGGGTCTGCTCTAAAAAATATCGGTGTTCAGCTAGTGCTTGATGGTGTGGTTGATTATCTTCCATCGCCTCTTGATGTGCCTCCTGTGAAGGGTATTAATCCAAAAACAGATGAAGAGATTGAAAGACACTCAAGTGATGAGGAGCCTTTTTCAGCCCTTGCTTTCAAACTTCAAACAGACCCTTTCGTTGGACAACTTACTTACTTTAGGATTTATTCTGGTACCTTGGAGTCCGGATCATACGTTTACAATTCGACTACTGGTAAAAAAGAAAGAGTGGGACGAATTTTGAGAATGCATGCTAATGACAGGGAAGATGTAAAGAAAGTTTATGCCGGAGAGATTGCTGCTGCTGTAGGGTTAAAAGAAACAAAAACGGGGGATACTTTATGTGATGAATCCAAACCTATTATTTTAGAAAAGATTGTTTTTCCTGAGCCGGTTGTGTCTATGCGTATTGAGCCCAAGACAAAGGCTGATCAAGAGAAGATGGGCATGGCCCTTAAACGTCTTTCTGACGAAGATCCAACTTTCAAGATTACAAGTGACGAAGAAACAGCAGAAACTGTAATCTGGGGAATGGGAGAACTCCATCTTGACGTTATCGTCGATCGTATGAAGAGAGAGTTTAGTGTTGAGGCTAATGTTGGTAGACCGCAGGTTGCCTACAAAGAAACTATTACAGGTCAAGCAGAGGCCGAGACCAAATATATTAAGCAGTCAGGAGGTCGTGGTCAGTACGGACACGTCAAACTTAGAGTTAAGCCTCTTGAGAAAGTAGATGAGACAGCCAAGGTTCCTAAAAACATAAAGAGGTCAGAAGGATTTGAATTTATTGATTCTATTAAGGGAGGAGTTATACCACAAGAGTTTATTCCTGCGGTAGAAAAGGGAATTAAAGAGGGTATGCAAAGGGGCATTTTAGCTTCATACAAAATGACTGACATTTCTTGTGAGTTGTATGATGGTTCATATCACGATGTGGACTCATCAGAGATTGCCTTTAAGATTGCGGGCTCCATGGCTTTCCAAGAAGCGGCAAGAAAAGCAAACCCAGTTATTCTTGAGCCTATTATGAAAGTAGAAGTAGTAACTCCAGATAAATTTATGGGAGATATTACGGGTAACCTAAGTTCTAAGAGGGCTCAGATAGAAGGAACAGAGGAAAGGGGTATGTCCAAAGTCATTAAAGCTAAAATACCTCTTTCGGAAATGTTTGGATACATTACGGTTCTTCGCTCAATGACAGAAGGTAGGGCAAGTTACAATATGGAGTTTGATAGTTACGCTATTGTCCCTCAAAATGTTGCCCAAACTATTATTGAGGCAAGAAAATAGTTAATTAAATTAACAGTCTGTTATTGAAAAAATCTGTTTCGTCAAAAGCGAAACAGATTTTTTTAAATTGACAAAGCGGTCAATAAGAATATTCTTTTGATAGATATTAGCTTATTCAAGGAGGTGTCTTATGGGTGATTTGAAGCATTTGAGATACTTCAGGGGTGTCGGCTACAAGGTCTTTTCAGAGTTGCCCCCAAAGAAGCTTAGTGCGTCTCAAAAGCGAAAGCTTTGTGTGGATGGTATTAAACTTGTTGGTATATACATTTTAGTTGCAGTCATTCATCTTATTAGTGTTGTTATTGCATTTGCGGTGAGCATGGTGGCCATTGGTGTATTTAGGATATTTGAGAAGGAGGAGATAGAGTTGGGAGATGGCAGGAAAATAGCTCTTGGTCTGCGTTTGAGGCCAGAATACAGGCACTTATGCTCAATATCAAATCTAAAGAAGTTTCTATTTATACCAAAGCGCTACAGAAGCTAACCCCCAAAGTCTTAAGTCAGGCTTTGGGGGTTGACTATTATTGCTGTTTTGTTACTATATACCAACATCGCATCCGTGCGTTATTTTTGTTATGGCGTGCGTGTTTATTAGAATTATTAAGTTAATTAGTTGTTAGGCTCAAGCCAGCTCTCGCGTTAGAGCCTCATAACTAAAAATTATTATGGCAGAAGCATTTGATAGGTCCAAACCACACGTCAATGTAGGTACAATTGGCCACGTTGACCACGGCAAGACCACATTAACCGCTGCTATCCTCCACGTTTTGAACTTGGCTGGAAAGCAGGTAAAAATGAAGGCTATCGACCAGATCGACTCAGCCCCTGAAGAAAAAGCAAGAGGTATTACTATTGCGTTGTCTCACAACGAGTACTCGACAGACGCTCGTCACTACGCTCACATTGATGCGCCTGGACACGCGGACTACATTAAAAACATGATTACTGGCGCCGCTCAGATGGACGGTGCTGTTTTGGTAGTTGCTGCGACTGATGGTGTTATGCCACAGACAAGAGAACACATTCTTTTGGCTAAGCAGGTTGGCGTACCTAAAATCATTGTCTTCTTGAACAAGGTTGATATGGTTGATGACAAGGACCTCGTAGATCTTGTAGAAGAGGAAGTAAGAGAACTTCTAAATAAAAATGATTTTGATGGCGACAATGCACCAGTGATCAAGGGTTCAGCTCTTAAGGCTCTAGAAGCCGCATCGGCTGAGGACGAAGCCTCAAAGCCAATTCTTGAGCTTGCTCAAGCTCTTGATGACTACATCCCTCTTCCAGTAAGAGAGGTAGACAAGCCATTCCTTATGCCAGTTGAAGACATCTTTTCTATTGAAGGCAGAGGTACTGTGGCAACAGGAAGGATTGAGAAGGGAAAGATCAAGGTTGGTGATGAAATTGAAATCGTAGGTATTAAAGATACCGCTAAATCAACCGTTACTGGAATCGAAATGTTCAACAAGTCTCTAGACGAGGGTATGGCTGGAGACAATGCCGGAATTCTCCTAAGAGGCACAAAGAAAGAAGATATCACAAGAGGACAGGTTTTGGCTGCTCCGGGATCTGTAAAGCCTCATACAGAATTTGAGGCAGAAATTTATGTCTTGAAGAAAGAAGAAGGAGGAAGACATACACCATTTTTTACCGGGTACAAGCCTCAGTTTTATGTTAGAACTACTGACGTGACCGGAGAAGTGACTTTGCCAGAAGGTAGAGAAATGGTTATGCCAGGAGATACTGTAACCTTTAAGGTCAAATTAACATCAGCTGTTGCTCTTGAAGAAAAGCAGAGGTTTGCTGTTCGTGAAGGAGGCAGGACTGTTGGTGCCGGTGTTGTAACTAAAGTTATTGCTTAATTAAAACTCTTATTATGCCCGCTACGGTTAAAAAAACTACAGTAAAAAAAACTGTTAAAAAAGCGCCTTCAAAAAAGAAGGAAGAAGTTGTGTCAAAGCTTCGCATCAGAGTCTATGCTTACGAGCATAAAGTTCTCGATAATTCCGTGAAGCAGATTATGGATACAGCTTTGAGGTATGATGCAGAAATCTTAGGGCCGGTTCCTTTGCCGACTGAGATAAAAAAATATACGGTCAATAGAGCCACTTTTGTTTATAAGGACGCGCGAGAGCAATTTGAAATGCGTACTCATAAACGTCTCATTGACATATTAAATCCAAACGCTAAAGTGATTGAAGCACTTACAAATCTCAATCTTCCGTCTGGTGTTAACATAGATGTAAAGATGATATAGAGCTTACAAAATCCCGCCGACAAGGCGGGACAGCTCTTAATTAAATTATTAAACCAACATGAAGCTTATACTTGGAGTAAAACAGAATATGACTCAGATTTTTGATGAGGAAGGAAATGCTTATCCGGGAACTTTGATTTCTGCTGGCCCCGTTGTTGTTACCCAGGTTAAGAATAAAGAGAAAGACGGATATGATGCTCTTCAGGTTGGATACGGAGAAAGATCAGAAAAAAATATCAATAAAGCCCAAAAGGGGCATTTTAAAAAACTTGGAAATTTCAGGTACGTTAAAGAATTTCGTCTAAAAAATAATCAAAAGATTGGGGAAGTAAAAGTGGGGGATATGATAGACGTTTCCACTTTTGAAAAAGGAGATAAAGTTGAGGTTAGCGGAATCTCAAAAGGAAAAGGTTTCCAGGGCGTGGTAAAAAGACATGGTTTCCATGGTGGACCACGAACCCATGGTCAGAAGCACTCTGAACGAGAGCCGGGGTCTATTGGCGCCGGAGGTGTTCAGAGGGTTTTCAAGGGTATGAGAATGGCAGGTAGAATGGGTTCTGACAGGGTTACCGTAAAAGATCTTAAGGTTCTTGGCGTAGATAAGGAAAACAATCAGATCTTAGTTTCAGGGGCTATTCCTGGAAGAAGGGGGACTCTTATAGAGATTAAGACCAAATAACATGATTAAGGCAAAGATTTACAATCAAGAAGGGAAAGAATCAGGCGCTCTTGAGTTACCAGAGGGCATCTTTGGCTTGGAATGGAATGGGGATTTGGTACATCAGGTTACCGTATCTATGAGGGCTAACGCTCGTACGCCTGTTGCTCACACCAAAGACAGGAGTGATGTCTCAGGAGGAGGTAAAAAACCTTGGAAACAAAAAGGAACAGGTAGGGCTAGACATGGATCTATTCGTTCTCCACTCTGGGTTGGTGGTGGAGTGACTCATGGTCCAAGAAAAGAAAAGAGCTATGCTAAAAAGATTAACAAAAAAATGAGAACCAAGGCTCTTTATACTGTTTTGTCTCAGAAACTTAGAGATAATGAAATTATTTTTGTTGATGAATTCAAGTTTAAGGATATGAAAACAAAGCAGGCTAAGCATGCTATCGACAGCTTGGGCAAGGTAAAGGGTTTTGAAACTATTGCTTCTAAAAAAAGAAATGCGGCACTAGTCACTGTTTCAGAGGTGAACGACAACATAGACAAGAGTTTCAGAAATATTCCAAGCGTATTTGTTGACGAGATCAAAAACATCAATCCTGTTGAATTGCTTAGTTTTAAATATATTGTGATCTCTAATCCAGAAGAGTCTATCGCGTTTTTGGGAAGAAAGACAAAAGAGGTTAAATAACTATTATGAATTACCAAGATTTGATAAAAAAACCAAGAATCACAGAAAAGGCAACCGCTTTGTCAGAACAGGGGGTGTATGTTTTTGAGGTGTCTAGGGAAGCAACAAAAAACGAAATAAAAAAAGCCGTTAAGGAGATTTATAACGTAATGCCAAAGAGGGTTAACATCATAAATATTTCATCTAAAAGAATTTTTTCTATGAGAAATAGACGAGAGGGTTTTAAGGCTGGAACAAAGAAGGCGATGATTTATTTGAAAGAAGGTGATAAGATTGAATTTGTTTAATATATAAAGTATGAAAAAGTATAGACCAACAACTCCATCTAGAAGGCATATGACAACGGTTAGTTACCGAGGAGTTTTGACTGCGTCTGAGCCACACAAGGCTCTAACCAAAGGACGCAAGAGATGGGTTGGAAGAAATAACGCTGGAAGGATTACCACTCGTCACAAGGGTGGAGGTCACAAAAGGCTTTATAGAGAAGTTGATTTTAAGTACGATAAAAAAGATATCCCCGCAAAGATAGAAACTGTTGAATATGATCCAAATCGTTCAGGCTTTATTGCCTTGGTATGTTATAGAGATGGAGAAAGGAGATATGTTCTTGCGCCATCTTCTGTTGAGGTTGGTCAGACATTTGTTGTTTCTGAAAGTGCGGACATAAAGCCTGGCAATAGACTTCCTTTAAAAAAGATTCCAGTAGGAACTTTTGTATATAATATAGAGCTTCAGCCAGGAGGAGGCTCTAGGATTGCTCGTTCAGCGGGTATTTCTGCTGAAGTGATAGCGAACGACGCTGGCTATACTCATGTTAAAATGCCGTCTGGTGAGGTGAGAAAAATACTGGAAACATCATGGGCGTCTGTTGGTTCAGTTTCAAATGAAGAATATAAACTCGTTCATTATGGAAAGGCTGGCAGGTCAAGATGGATGGGCATAAGGCCGACTGTTAGGGGTTCTGCTATGAATCCGGTAGACCATCCGTTTGGAGGGGGTGAAGGAAGGCAAGGCGCTGGAATGAAGCGTCCAAAGAATAGATGGGGTAAGGGTGTTAGGGGTGTTAAAACAAGAAGAGCGAAGAAATACTCTAACAGACTTATTGTTAAGAGAAGGGCAAACAAAAAGAAGAAATAATCTTAAAAAAACCGCCTTATTTATAGCGGTTTTTTTATAATCACAATTTTACTTTAAACAAGCTTGACATTTTAGAAATACTTGTGTAGTATCTAAAAACATGTTCAGATGTTCTGGTGGGAACATTCGGAGAACATGGTACAGTTCTTTTTTAACTAACCTTTTTATGGAGGTGCTAGATGAAGAAGGTCCTTCTTTGTATTCTTGCTCTGGCCTTTATTTTTCTGGCCATGCCAAGTTTCGCCTATGACGATGGCGGAGGCGACTTACCCAGAGTGGTAATGCCTTCTGATCAAAACCAGCAATGCGCAACCTGTCATGAATATGACTTCCTGGGTGTGCCCATTGACGACGCCAAAATCGCCTACTACGATTCTGGCGGACCTGGAAGTGTGATCAACAGTGGTGGCCAAACTATACTTTATGTGTACAAAAAAAGTCTCGGCGTGTCGTCGCTAATGCCATCTAATCATTTGCAAATCCATAAAAGTCAACAGTTGGCGACCGGTAATGTTTCTACAAAGTTGGTAGCCGACAAGGAGGTGAACCCGTATTTTGGGGTTACCATACCTATCGCAAGAGTGGAAACAAACAGTAAAACTATAATCTAGTTCAACCATCGCCTGGTGTTACCCGCCCCTTCTCTCATTTTTCGAGAGAAGGGGCTTTTTATGCTATAAATAAGTTATGAATATAGAGATCGTATATCAGGATAAAAATATATTAGCTTTAAATAAACCATCTGGATTGATGGTTCATTCTGATGGACGAAGCAAGGAGAAAACTTTAACAGATTGGCTTTTGGAAAATTATCCAGAATTAAAAGATGTGGGCGAGCCGATAATTTTATCAAATGGAGAGAAAATAATTCGTCCGGGAATAGTGCATCGCTTAGATAAAGCCACCTCTGGTATTTTAGTTGTGGCTAAGAATCAAAAGACTTTTGAATATTTAAAAAAATTATTTCAGAGCAGAGAAATTAAAAAAGAATACAGGGCTATTGTGTGGGGTAGGGTGAAAGATGATGAGGGCGTTATAGACAAGCCAATAGGTAAGAGTAGAAGTGACTTTAGGATGTATTCAGCAGAGTATGGTGCTAGGGGGGAGATGCGAGAGGCGGTAACTGAATACAGTGTTTTAGAGAGAGGTGAGAAATTTTCTTTTGTGGCCTTATATCCTAAAACAGGCAGGACTCACCAGATCAGAGTTCATATGAAATCTGTAGGACATCCGGTTTTATGTGATTCTTTGTACGCTAAAGGCAGATCTTGCGAACTGGGCTTAAAAAGGCTTGCTTTGCACGCCTCCATCCTCGAATTTAGCACCCCAGAAGGGGTAAAACTGCGCTTGGAAGCCCCTTTGGCCTCTGATATAGAGGAAGCCCTGAAAAGTCTTTAAAAATGGATAAAATAAGCAAAAAAACGGCTCATTCCCAGGGAATGAGCCGTTTTCTACAGATACCAAACCAGCCTAAAATACCTTGACTTTTCTAAAAATATGGTGTAAAATAGCATCGAGCAATTCTTTGAAAATTAAATAATAAAAATCTAACTTAAGAGGTGATGGAGATGATTGCTAGTATAACTTCGTTTCAAATTGAGCAGTTTATGCCAAGTATCGTGGTTGGGCTGTGGATAGTAGCTGTGATATTGTTTGTGATTTTTGTTTTAGTTTTTATCTATCTGCTTGCTTTACACGATTTGTTTTTTACTTTTGTTGAAGAGGGGAAGGCCAAGGCTGTGGTTATAAACGATAAATTTCATCGGCTTGTTATGGCCTATGAGGGACATACATTTAGGGGTTTATTGCCCGAGGACGGTAAACATCGCGACAAAGATGGTCATAAGTGGGATGTAGTAGAAGGAGAAAGTAAACAAACCGTACTTAAGTATATATTTAACAAATTACTCTACCCCGTATTCGGGGGAGGGCTTGAATGGGTTGGCATACCTCCCTTTGCCCAAGTTTATGAGTATAAATTTAGGTGGACTACATTGATTCAGCAGACTGTTGCTGATGAGGGGGGTATGGAGAGAACCATTATGCTTCCCCATACTCGTACCGATCCATCAAAAATTGCATTGATTCAGGATTTTGTTTATGTAGCTAGCGTTATAGGCGCAGAAACTAAAGCCCCTGAGGAAAGATTGCCTGTTGATGTTGTTGTTCTTGTTACTATCAGGGGCATCAATCCTTATAAGATGCTTTTTGAGGCAAAAGATTGGCTCGAAGTTGTTCTTGCCCAGACTGAGGCAAGAACAAGGAAGTTTATTGGTTCGAATAGCTACGACACCTTGCTCAGTCTTTCTGAGAAGGAAGGTCAAGAATTTAAGAGAGTTAATTTGATTGACGAACTTGGCTTGCGTGGGGGAGAGAATGATTTGGATTTTGAAAATAAGTATGGGATCAAACTTCAAAATGTTCAGTTGCATAGCGTGGCTCTGTGTGGTGATCTTAAAAAAGAGCATCTTGAAGCCACTACTATGAAGTATGTAGCCGAAAGAAAGGCAGAGGCGGTCATTGTTCAGGCAACTGCAGAAAAAAAGGCTATAGATATGATATATGGAGCAGTCGAAAGTCATCCAAATGGACCAAACATCAATACATGGCGGTCTATTAGGGATTCTAAGCTTACAGCTCTAAGTATTGACGGCGATAAGCTTATACAGACTGTTACTGTGTCCGACCATTCTCCTAAAAAGAAAGACGAGGGTGGCAACGAATTATCTGAGTCAAAAAAATAAAATAAGGAGGTGTTGGTGTTATGCAAGTATCAATAATACTCACGGTCATTATACTGGTTTTTGCCCTAGTTCTTGTTGGCACGTTTGTTGTGCTAACTAAATCTAGCCGAGAAATTTTAGCAAAGAAGAAAGAATCTAAGGGACATGGGTTGAAAGAATCGTCTATGGGTGAAAAATCAAGCTGGAGGATACCGTGGAAAAAAGTCGTTACAGCTCTAGTGTTGGTGTTGGCGGTGGTTTTTGTCTGGCCTTATTTTAAAGACGGTTTTTCAGATAAAACTGCCGAGGTTGAGGTTATAAAGATGGCTATCAAAATTCCTCCAGAGCAGAGGAGGTGGCAATTGTGTTGGGAAAAGCTACCGGGGTATCCTGGCGTGGATCCAAGCAAGCGGACTGGGTGCAATCCTGCCAGGATTGTTATGGAGACTCCCGCCCGTTTCGATGTGGTCGCCACATACCGCCATCATTTCGAACCCTACCAGGTTGTGCTTGAATGGAACAAGGTGGCAAGTCCTCAGTATGGTACATGGAGACAGCCTGCCCCTGAAGGTTTTGGGGAATGGAAGATGAGAAAGGTTAGCGACAGCCACTATGAGGGCTGGTCAGTTCACAAAAACAAGAAAGGCCGGGTCATAGATAAAAGCAACCTATGGCTTGAGGAGGTGAAGGTGAAATAGAAGTTTGCGGGAGTTTATTATAAACTCCCGCTTTTTTTATGCAAATTAAAACACCGTTTCGCTTTTAACGAAACGGTGTTTTAAAAAACTTAAACTATGCTAACTAGCATCCTACAGCACCGCAGATGAGATTCATTATTCCAAATACGGATACCATAATGAATATACCCACAATTCCCCATATAATATGTTTCTTGCCGTCCTCTCTCTTCTCTTCATTGTCAGAGTTGGCTATGAATTCAACTACTCCCCAAAGAAACATTATTACAGCAAGCGCTATTAGTAGACCTATCAAGGGGTTAATAATCTCGGCATTGATTTTGCGAATGATTCCTCCTGCTGGTGGACTATAAGAAGAAGCAGCGTAAGCTAATTTAATCATTTATACACATTTATACAGGTAATTCAGGAACTGGAGGTGATGCCTGGCCACCTAGATTGAATGTTCCTTCTAGAATATTAACCAATCCCCATATTGATACCATCACAAAGATAGCTATGATACCGTATATCATAGTGTCTCGTCCCGTAGCTCTCTTTTCTTCGTCTCCCCCTGCGGTAATAAACTGAAGTACTCCCCATAGGAAGAATACAACGGCTAAAGCTATCAAAAACGGTACGATTATGGCTAGTATCGTGCTAAATGTTACTATTAGTTCCTGTATGCTTCCAGCTTGAGCTGAAGACACAACGGGTACCACCGCTACCACTAAAGCAGGTAATAATACCAATAAACTCTTTATTTTTGTCATTTGTTTTGTCTAAAATAAATTAAAATTAAATATTTTTCGACCAACTATAATTCAAAATCGAATAATTATATGGTAGTTTATATATAAACTAATGGCAAATAAGGTATGTGAATAACTATATCTGCTGAATACAAGGGAGTGTTTAACTAGATGCTGGGGAAGGGGACGTTCGAACCTCGTAGTTGAAATGTTCCCTCGATCATATTTATCAGTCCCCACAAAGAAACCATAACAAACAAAGCTATTATGCCCCATGTTATGACTTTTATACCGTCTGATCTCCTTTTCTCGTCTCCTCCCGCGGTTACGTATTTTAATACTCCCCACAAAAATAAAACTACCCCCAGAGCAATTAGTGTTGGTACCAGTAGAGCTAGTACTCTTTGAATAAAATCTTTAATGGCCTCAGCAAGAGTTTTGGCTGATGCTGTAGCTGGGAGGAAGGTAGCTACAAGTAGGGCATATAGGGTCAAAATATGTTTTTTTATATACATTTCGGGATATATTTATTGACAGTTTATTTGGGCTCCAAGTTTGACCACGGTCTGGCAGATTCCTTGGGTAAGTACCCAAGCCCCTAAAATAACAGCCGTGCCCACGATGACCCAAAAGAATACAGACTTGGCTTTCGTCAGCTCTTGTTCATTGCCCCTGGCTTTCACAAACAGGAATCCGGAAAATACCAAGCCGAGGGCGGCAACAGGTATGGATATTTCAAGTACAACTTTTAACACCCCTTTCAAGAGTCCGAGAATGCTAGTTTGGTTTATAGGGTTGGGTATGGTGCCCGCGCCTGTTCCCGGTGCCGCTAGTGTTAAATGTGGTAACAAACTTAAAGCCAGAGCTAGGGTACTCCAGTAAAATTTTTTACAATTATAGTTCTTGTTTTTCATTCCTTTTATTATATACTACCCAGTTGTGGTCAACAACGATAATATTGTTAATTATTGGCCATACCAAATTATGATTATTGATGGAAAAAAAATAGCGGAGGAAATCAAAAATTCTCTTAAAAAAGAAATTGCTATTCTGGGAAAAGAAATGCGGTTAGATGTAATTCAGGTGGGGGAGAACGAGGTGTCAGAAAAATTTATTAATATCAAAAAAAAGATTGGAGAAGAGATAGGGGTAAAAGTTTTGGTGCATAGATTTTCTGATGTTGTGTCTGAAGAAGATCTTCTTCAGACGATCCGAGAAATTTCTTTAAGAGAAGAAACCAGTGGTGTTATAATCCAGCTTCCGCTTCCAAAAAATTTTAATACTCAAAAAGTTTTAGATTCAGTTCCTGTCGAAAAAGATGTGGACTTTTTATCGTCTCAAGCTAAAGAAAAATTTAAATCTGTCAAATCAAAAATTCTACCACCCGTAGTTGGTGCCGTGCGAGATATTTTAGAAAATAAAAAAATCAGTTTAGAAAATAAAAAAATAATTGTAATAGGTAAAGGAAAATTAGTTGGAGAACCAGTTTCAAATTGGTTGAAAAACTTAAATGCGGAAGTTGAGGCAGTAGACGCAGAAACAAAAAATATTTTTGAAATTATAAAAAATGCAGACATTATTATTTCTGGCGCGGGCGCTCCGGGTTTGATAAAACCAGAAATGATAAAGAATGGGGTTGTCATTATAGATGCAAGTACAAGTGAATTACATGGGAAGCTTGCGGGGGATGCCGACCCTCTCTGTGCGGAAAAATGCTCCGTTTTCACTCCTGTACCAGGCGGAGTTGGACCTATTACTGTGGTAGAATTATTTAAGAATTTGATGGTTTTGAATTTTGAGTAATATTTGAATAGTAATTCTTTTTATACAAACCACCCCGGGATCTGTCAGGGTGATTTTTTATTTAAAATTATCTTTATAATTTAGGTTTTATTACTAAATTTATCTCGTCTAAGTATTTCGTACAGACGAGATTGTATTATTTAAAGCCTTATTTTTATAATCTGTAGTCTTATTTAATTTTTGCTATTTTTTAGTATTTCGTACTTCTCGAGCGTTGCTACTCTGGTTTTCGTAGAGTTTGGATTCGCTAAAACTTATTTTTGAAAGGTTTTAATAAGAGTCTATTTTTTATTGTGAGTTTTTCAATTTTTCCCATTCGGATGGGGGTGTTTTTTGATTTAATTTTGGGGCAATTTGAGGAGTATTTTTTATATAGTTTTTGTTGGCTACGTGAAGCTTTTTTCTATTGTAATTTTTAAATTTTGGTTATCCACATTTAATCATGGTGTTGGGCTATGGAATGTGTAATTTTCATTATAAAATAAAGACATATCGCCCAATCTCGCCAAGTAGAGTTATCTAAAATGAAGAATAAAGATGAAATTTTAATTGATGGAAAAAAATACATCTCCTCAAAAAGAGCGAGCGAGCTTACTGGGTACTCTCATGACTACATAGGCCAGCTTTGTAGAATGGGTGAATTGGAAGGAATGTTGTTTGGAAGAACTCGATTTGTAGAAGAACAAGCCACGGTCTCTTTATTGGGGTATAAAAACGGTTACAGATTAGAGGAGTCCGCTAAGGCAATACGAGAGGAGGGACGCAAGGTGCCTCTGACTATTTCTGAAAAAATTAAAAATTCTTCGACTCTTGATTACGTAGAAAAAAAAGCTTACAACCTTCCGTCATTACCCCCAGGGTTTAATCATACCCTTCTTTTGAAAGTAGCTTCTCTTGTTACGAGCGTGGCGTTTATTTTATATGCTGGTTATCTTATAAATAATCCACTTATCGTTAGAGGATTTATTTCTTCTGCTCATCAGGTTGCACTAACCGTTCCCGCGGTGGTCGCGTCTTACTCTGACAAGTTGCAGACACTTGATGACGAGATTCATCGCAATCAGGTTGAGATTGGTGGTGATGTTGAAAATTTTGAAGCTAGTGTAAATAATATTTCTCAGAAATTTTCTTTTGCAGAAATATTTAGAGTGTGGCAAGATGACCCACTAGACGCGCTTACTCAGGTTAGCTCTCTTATTAAAACTTTTTCTAGTAGAAAGGGTGACGTGGTTAATGTGGCGGCAGTAGGTGATGTGGGCGGACAAACATTTTCTAATCTAAGTCTCTTGGACAAAACATCACTTGTTGTTTATTGGTCTTTATCTGGTGTGGCTGATAAGGCAATAAGCGCTCTCTTGCCAAAGGGAGACGTTTTGGTTTATGACAACAGTGGTTCTGGTGAAAACATAGATGCTCTGCAGAAAGAGCTCGATGTGTTTAAGGCCAAGCAGGACGCTTTTGCTAAGGAGCTTGCTGCTAAGACGTCGATTGTTGCGCCAAAGACTAATACTGTAGTTGTAAACAAAACAGAGCAACCTATTATCAATATCACAAACGAGGGAGCTTCTTCTGAGGAGGTTGAAGCAAAATTACAACAACTTAATAATAAGCTTGTACAAGAGATACAAAAATTCTCGGCTACCGCACAAACAAAATCATCTCAAAATTTTCAAGCCATAGCTCTTACTAATAAAATTGATAACCTAAATAAAGTCACTTTAAGCAATGTTACTTTCTCTGGCACAATCACAGGCTTAACAGATTCTCATATTCCAAATGATATTACTGCTTCGAATTACCTACCTTTAACAGGAGGGTCTATTACTGGATCGTTGAGTGTGTCAGCCTCAACTACATTTAATGGGGTAGAGTATCTATTTCCAGGAGCGGATGGTTCGGACGGTCAAGCTTTGACCTCCAACGGAGCGGGTGGGCTATCGTGGACCACTATCTCTGGAGGTGGAGGAGACTTTACCTTTACCACAAACTATGGAGCGGTAGCCGCTGCTACTTCGTCGTCGGTGTGGTTTCAGAATCCTGTGTACGCTTCGTCAACACTTATCGTAGAGGGTTTGACCACTCTTGCCAATGCCTCAACAACCCAATTATCAATCTCGGGTCCAGCATACTTCAACTCATCAACTACCTTTAATGGAGTGGAGTATCTATTTCCGTCATCTGACGGTTCTTCTAATTATGTACTTTCCACCAATGGGGCAGGTGTTTTGTCTTGGGCTGTACAGTCAGGAGGAAGCGGAGGATCAGGAGCTTGGGCCACTACAACTGACAGTTTGGCTATTTACCCTAATGACACAGCGGACGTCGTCATCATAGGAGGCTCCGCCACCACAACCACAGGCAACATATTTGAAGTCATAGGCTCATCTCTTTTTGATAATGTAACACTTCTAAATGCCTCCACCTCACAAATCTCCGCCACAAAATCATACCTGGGCACGGTAACCACGGGATTATGGAACGGTACGGCGGTGGCTACAAACTATGGAGGCACGGGACAAGACTTCTCCGGTTCAACAG
>Ga0210057_1003008_pt1 | contig 23550 bp, 26 predicted proteins | sample CryGeyCG2114_010_2_FD_183968 | JGI IMG/M metagenome (GOLD analysis project Ga0210057, IMG submission 183968) | Groundwater microbial communities from aquifer - Crystal Geyser CG10_big_fil_rev_8/21/14_0.10 (SPAdes) (version 2) | ecosystem: Environmental > Aquatic > Deep subsurface > Groundwater ...
CGCACACTAGCGCAGCCTCAGGAGACAAAAACATGCAAACAGTTCAAGAAATAAACTCGCTCTCATCCCCGCTCTAAAGAGCGGTCGCCCGCTCTTCAAGCGGGCTGGATTTCCCGCGAGCATTTAATATAGGACAAAAGCATTCAAATTTATTTAAACTAACCTATAGGAGGGTTTTGATTGAAAAAATTGATAATAGCAGTAGCTGTGCTGTTCGCAATATTCTTAGCAGGATGCGCAACAGATACGTACAACCTAACAGTACAAGTGCAAGATGAATCTGGAAATCCAATAAGCAATGCGCAGGTTAATGTTTATGCAAATTATAACCTAAGCGCATTTGATAGTATAACATGGAACAATGTGAATGGTTCACTTGAGTCCTCAACACAAACAAACGAAAAAGGCATTGCACAAATGTCTTTGATTGCAAGCAAGTATGCGGTAAACGCATATAAGAGCGGATACACATCCAATGGAACAGAGGTTCTTATGGACGGAGATAAAACTGTAACCGTGAAACTGAGCAAAATCCAAATAGAAACGCTCACAGAAACGCTTGATGGAGAAACATATACTGTAACCCAGAACTACACACAAGAGCCAAGCAAATATGGTGAGTGGCAGTTCTATGCTGCAAATTCAACTCAGTCAGACGGAATAAAATTCTTTGCTGACAACGGCGATGATGCAGTATACCTGACAATGCCAGGAAACAAAATCCCGATTTTTGAAGTTAAGCAGGGAGAATTGACTATTTTGCTAAACGATTCATCAAAAATGACATTCAGGGATAACGAAGAATATCAACCTGGATACATAGCGAGAGTCGGAACAAACGGCAATACATTAAAATATTTCAGAATTGAGAGAAGGCATTAATGCCTTTTCTTTCCCATTAGGGGAAACACAAAAATAAAATTCAAATATAATTGAATTTCAAACACCGATTTTTAAAAAACTAAGCTTAAAGATAGCTTATTTTGGCTTTAAAGGATTTTAAATGAAATAAAATGGAAATCAGAGGTTTGAGGTGGTTTTTTTAATGCCAAAATGAAGACAGGTTAAAATACCTGAGTTTAAACAGCATTCACCTGCTTTTAACCAATAAAAGCCTATTTAACCTGCTTTTAATCAATTAAAACCATTTAAAGCAGTTTGTGGCTAATAAAAACAAATAATACCTGAATAAACCCAATAAAAACAGCAATAAGCTGTTTGAATTAAGGGAAATGCTTTTAAAGATGGTCAGATACTAATAATAAATCCTTTTAACAGGTTTAAATGTAAAGGGGGGATTGGAGAGTGGACAGAAATACAAAAATAGTTCTTGAGGGAACACATTTAATGCTTGACACCTTTGGATGCAGCAAAAAAGCATTGGGCAATCAGGAGCTCATAAAAGAATTCTTAAGCAGACTTCCTGAAGAACTTGGAATGAAGAAGCTTATACAACCTTATCTTGTAGCCTACCCTGGAGGGGACAGCTGGGATAGGGGAGGAATTACAGCAATAATGCTTATTGCAGAAAGTCACATCAGCATACACACATTCCCAGAGGATGGTTTTTTCACGGCGGATGTTTACTCATGCAAACCATTTGATGTAGAAAAAGCACTCAAACTTTTCAGGGAATACTTCAAGGGTAAGGATGAAAAAATTCAGGTTGCAAAAAGGGAACTTGAATTTGTAAGGACACAAAACCTTGCAATGCTGATGAACAAAGCCAAGTAAAAAAACATTTGGTTACATAATTAATGGGGGTTGTTTTAATGGAATACTCAAAAAAGGAACTGCTTAATGAAGAAATTAAGCACATTGACATAAAATCATTTGACTCAACATTGATGATTGAGGCAATGGAAAAAATGTCATTTACCGCAAGGGAAACAGCAAGGGCCGCAAAAATACTCGATATGATGATTGCAGACAAGGATTGCAGTGCATGGTTGACATTGGCTGGAAGCACAAGCGCAGCAGGATGCATGCAGGTATATGTGGACATGGTAAACCATAACATGATTGATGCAATTGTTTCAACAGGCGCATCAATAGTGGACATGGATTTCTTTGAGGCCCTTGGATTCAAACATTATAAGGGAAACCAGTTTGTTGATGATTCAAAATTAAGGGAAATTTACGTGGACAGGATATATGATACTTATATTGATGAGGAGCAACTGCAGGACTGCGATTTAACCATAAAAAAAATTGCTGATTCACTTGAGCCAAGGCCTTACTCATCAAGGGAATTCATAAAAGCAATGGGAAAATACCTTAAGGAAAATTCAAAAAAGAAAAATTCTCTTATTCAGACAGCTTATGAAAAAAACGTGCCAATTTTCTGCCCTGCTTTTTCAGATTCAAGCGCGGGCTTTGGCCTTGTTGCACACCAAGTTGAAAGAATAAAACAAAAGAAACCATATGTGACAATTGATTCAGTAGCGGATTTCAGGGAACTTACTGAAATAAAAATGAAGGCAGGTCATACAGGATTATTCATGATTGGTGGCGGTGTTCCGAAAAACTTTGCACAGGACACTGTTGTATGTGCTGAAGTCCTTGGATTTGAGGCTCCGATGCACAAATACGCAATACAAATAACTGTTGCAGATGTAAGGGACGGCGCATGCTCAAGCTCAACACTCAAAGAGGCAAGCTCATGGGGCAAAGTTGAAACAATATATGAGCAGATGGTTTATGCTGAAGCAACAGCAGTACTGCCTGCAATAGCAAGCTATGTTTACCATAAAGGCAACTGGAAAAACAGAAAACCAAGAGAATGGTCAAAGCTCTTTTAACAACTTATCCATTCCAATGACTAATGCGTTTAATTTGGTGAAAAAATGGATGGCAAAGTAAAGGTCGGCATTGTGCAGATGCAAATGAATGCATCGAAGGAAAAAAACTTGCAGAAAGCAGAATTACTAATAAAAGAGGCTGCGAAAAAAAAAGCAGATATTATTTGCCTCCCTGAACTTTTCAATACACTTTATTTCCCACAGAAAGAGCATGGAAAAGGCAGGGAGTTTGCTGAGAAAATTCCTGGAAAAACAGCTAATAAAATGCTTGAGCTTTCAAAAAAACTTAATGTTGCAATAGTTGTTCCTTTTTACGAAAAAAGCGGTTCAAATTATTATAATACAATTGTTGTTGTGGAAGGCGGAAAACTAATTGGAAAATACAGGAAAATTCATATTCCCCATGACCCGCTTTTTTATGAGAAAAATTATTTTGATGAAGGCAACAGCGGATTTAAAATTTTCAAAACCAAAAAAGCAAACATTGCAACACTTATCTGCTTTGACCAGTGGTACCCTGAGGCCGCAAGAATTAGTGCGATAAATGGCGCAGATATTATTTTTTACCCTACAGCAATAGGGTGGATTAAGGATTATAAAGCACCTGACAATTGGCTTGATTCATGGATTACTGTGCAGAGAGGGCATTCAATTGCAAACGGAGTACATGTTGTTGCTGTAAATCGTGTTGGCTCTGAAGGGAAACTTGATTTTTGGGGGAATTCATTTGCAACAGATGCATTTGGAAAAATAATCAAAAAAGCAGGAAAAAAAGAACAGGTTATTGTGACTGAACTTGATTTAAGCGATAATGAAAGAATAAGAGAAGGCTGGGGTTTCATCCGGAACAGAAGACCTAAAGAGTATAAAGAAATTTCTGATGAAAAGAATAAAAAAAAAGCTGAAATGAACCCTCTTTCTCAAGGATATAAATTCCCTGCGGAATGGGAAACACATGCTGCTGTTTACCTTGCGTGGCCTCATGATATAATCACGTTTCCTGAAATCGAAAAAGCTGAAAATGCAATCGCAAAAATGATTAAAGCATTGCAAGAAACAAAAAGCGAGAAGGTAAAGCTCTTTGTTACGGGAAAAAATATGCACAAAAAAGCAGAAAAAATTCTTCTTGAAAATAAAGTGAACATTAAAGCAATTGATTTTTTTGAACATTCATATGCCGATGTGTGGCTAAGGGATACGGCGCCTACATTTATTACAGGAAAAGGAAAAAAAGCAATTGTGAAATGGGATTTCAATTCATGGGGAAACAAATTCAAGGAATTACTTAAAGACAAAAACATGCCTAATATAATCAATAAAGAACTTAAACTTCCAATATTCAAAATAAATATTGTAGGTGAAGGCGGTGCTGTTGAAACAAACGGAGCAGGCATAATACTCACTACAAAAAGCTGCCTGCTGAACAAAAACAGAAACCCTGATATTTCAAAGGAATTCATTGATGAAAAATTAAAACATTTTTTAGGTGCAGAAAAAATAATCTGGCTTGAAAGTGGATTTCCAGCTGACCATACAGATGGACACAGTGATAATCTTGCAAGATTCACAAATGAAAAAACAATTGTGTGTTCTTTTGAAAGTGATGGAAATGATGAGAATTATTCTGCATTGAAAAAGAATTTTGAAATCCTTTCAAAGGCAACTGATTCACAGGAAAAAAAATTCAGAATTATTAAATTGCCTGTGCCACGGGTTTTTGATTCTGATGGAAAAAGACTGGCTGCAAGTTATACAAATTTTTACATTGCAAACAACTGTGTTCTGATGCCAATATTCAAAATAAAAAGCGATGAAAAGGCAGTGAAAATAATTTCGGTACTTTTCCCAAAAAGAAAAATAATCAAAGTGGATTGTTCACAGCTCATTTATGGCGGTGGCACAATACATTGCATTACTCAACAAGAACCAAAAGTATAACGCCAATCAGCAAAAAAGAACAACCAAAAAAGTAAAAACAGTATAAAAATAGTTTATTTTCTTCGTTGGTTAATTTTTTTCTTTATTTGTGCTCGAGTAAATGCTAAACCAGGTTTTGTAAAGGGAATACCAATTCTTTTTGAATGAGCATCACCCATCTGGCTTTTGAGTACCCTAGCAACTTTTTCTTTTACAACCTTTTTTGTAGGAGGATTGTCCGCACTAAAAAGGAAGTAACTGTGAAGTGCCATCAAAGCCTGCTTTGCTACTTTTCTCCTCCCGGAAGGAAGGGTAATTAGATTTTTATCAAAAGGCATGAATTGCAAATCAAGTAACAATTCACCATCTCCGAATTTTCTTGTTTCAAGATTCGGTTGAATGTAATTCCCATTCACTGCATCAAGACAGATGCAGTGAAATCCGGCATGTTCTGAGGTTGTTGTTCTTGTACGCCAGAAAGTAAGCTCTTCTTTATTTTTTATATTAGGCATCTGTTCTCTTTCTGCTACTATGCCAATTGCTTTTTTTTCTTAAGAGAGGCTACAAGCGTTTCAAAAATAGTTCTTGTAGTGCCGCCTTTTCCGAAATCAGATTCAACAATAATATAATCAACATAACCAAGATTACCGTGAGGAAGATAATACCCATGTATTCCGCCTACGGTTCTTCCATTCACTGTTGCAGAAACAAGATAAGGATAATAATTTGGTTTTTTTCCACTGTCAATTGCTTTTGATGCAATTTCAAATTCTTCTTTAAGCTTTTCAAAAGAATCTCTTTCTTCAGGAGGGAAAAAATTAACATACACCCCATTATACCAATCTGAAAGAAGGTGACCATTTTTTGCAAAACTTTCAGAAGAAACGACATGCACTTCGGAAGCCATTATTTAAAAAAGATTTCAAAATTTAATAATGTTTCGCTGAAAATTTGAAAAGCTATATTAGGCAAACAACAATGTATATATTCTTTAATCACATTATTCTAAATGGTTTTACATGGCTAAAAGGAAGGCTGAAGAAAATGCTGAAATTCTCCCTGAAAAGGAGGATTTGAGGCCTATTTCTGGCGAAGAGGCAAGGGTAGAGGAAACCGATGCCGGTGAAGAGGATATTTTTGAGCAGGTGCTTACAGGCAAAAAAGCAAAGGTGTTAAGAGAAGCAATAGAAAAGAATGAAGAGGAGCTTCTTGGGGATGATGAAGAGCCAGATTCCGAAGAAGATGAAGAGGACTCCGAGGAAGACAATGAAGAAACCGAAAAAGATGAAGAAGAGCCTGAAGAAGAAGTCGCTGAAGAAACTGATGATGCCGAAGTAAAAGAAAAAGAAGCTGATGAAGAACCTAAAGAAGAAACAGTGGAAAGCGAAGAAACGGAAGAGGATGCTGATAAAGAATCGCCTGAAGAGGATTCTGAATCAGAGGATAAGGGAGAAGGCGAAGAGGACGAGGAAGGAGAAGAAGAATCAGGAGAAGAAACTAAAAGCAAAGATGAAGAATCAGATGAGGAAGAGACCGATGAAAATGAGGAAGAGGAAGCAGACCCTGATGTTGATGCCGATGCAAAGGAACCAGTTGATGGGGAAATAATTGATGATGAGCAATCCGAAGATGATTCCCCTAAAGGGCCTGGAAAGGCGGAGATAAAGAAAACTATTCTTGAAAAGGCTGCAATGGCTACAGGAGAAATCCCTGTTGCTGAAAGGCTCAATTTTTTGACTGATGACACCGGAAAAAGCGTTTTTATCGGAAGGAAGGCAAGCATTTACAAAAAATTTGGTTTTGAGGCGGCACTGCAGGTCGGAAAGGTTCAGGAAAATGAATTCCAGGATGCAAGCGTTTACCTTGACTCTATGAACCCGCATGCAATATTTGTTTGCGGTGCAAGGGGCTCCGGAAAATGCCTTACAGGAGACACTTTAATAACTATTGAAAATGGAGAAATGATCCCAATTAAAGAATTGGAAACCAGAAATGAAAAGATATTTGCATTAAATAGCCAGTTAAAAATTGGAAAAACCCCAAGAACACAATTCTTCAAAAGAACTGTTGAAAAAACAATTAAATTAACAATGGGAAGCGGAAAAGAAATAGAGCTCACCCCTGAACACCCACTCCTCACAATTAACGGATGGAAACCTGCAGAAGAACTTAAAACTGGATTTAGAATAGCCACGCCAAGAGTGTTGCCTGCTTTTGGAAATTCAAACATGAAAAATTGTGATGTGAAACTTTTGGCCTACCTAATTGCAGAGGGTCATTTGAGCAACGAATTCGTGTTGTTCAGCAACAAGGACAAAAGAATAGTGGACGATTTTAAGGCAAGCGTATATGAATTTGATGATAATCTCAGGATAGAATACCATTCAAGTGAAATTTGTTATAGGGTTGCACAAAAGAAAAAAGAAATAGACATTTCAAATGTCAGCAGAAATAAAAAAGGTCAGTTTACGGACAAAGGATTTATTGTCGCACAGAAAAGCGCTTTAATGAAGTGGCTTGAGTCAATAGGAATTTATGGAAAACTTTCGGCAAACAAATTTGTGCCTAAGGAAATAATGCAGTTGAACAAAGAACAACTGGCTCTTTTCTTGAACAGACTTTTTAGTTGTGACGGGACAATCCATAGGATAAATAAAGGAAAAAACTGGTCAGTTTCAATAGGTTTTTCATCAGAGGAACTCACAAGACAGGTACAGCACCTGCTTCTGAGGTTCGGGATTACTTCAAGGTTCAGGAAAAAAATTTCAAAACTAAATGGAAAAGAATTCAGGAACTTTGAAACCGTGCTTTATTCTGAAAACGTGCTGAAATTTATTGCAGAAATAGGGTTCTATGGAGAAAAAGAAAAGCGCATGGTTAAGGCTGCAGAAGAAATGATTTTGCAGAAAAGAAACCCAAACATAGATACAATCCCAAAAGAGATATGGAAAATATTCCCGGTTGAGAACTGGGAAAAAATGGCAAGAGAATTTGGATATGCTCCGCAGTCATTCCATAACACCAGAAACTATGCCCCCTCAAGGGAAAAATTATTGAAAATGGCTCAATTTGAAGCCAATAAAGGGATACAATTACTTGCAGAATCGGACATTTTTTGGGATACTATAAAAGAGATAAAAGAAATTAACCGAAAAACAGAAGTATATGATATTTCAGTTCCTGAATACCATAATTTTGTTGCAAATGACATTATTGTACATAACTCATACGTCCTTGGGGTCATTGCGGAGGAGCTTGCGGAAAAAAACAGGAATGTTGGAATTGTGGTTGTTGACCCTATTGGTGTTTTCTGGTCAATGAAATACCCGAACAAGGAAGAAAAAGAAATTGAAATGCTTACGGCTGTTGGATTAAAACCAAAGGGTCTGAATAACCTAAAAGTTTTCATTCCGGAGGGAATAAAATCACAGGTTCCGAAAACAACTTATGATGCGGGATTTTCTCTGCAGCCATCTTTGCTTACTGGAGAGGATTGGGCTTTAACATTTGGAATTGACAGGTTTTCTGTATCGGGTTTATTGTTGGAAAAGGCGCTTAAGAAAGTGGAGAAAGGTTACAAGCAATCTGAAACAAATAAAAAGTTTCCCGGAAAAGGAAAAAATTATTCAATTGATGATCTCATTAGGTGCCTTGAAACTGACTCTGAATTAAACAGCAGGGAAAAGGGTTACAAGCAGGATTCTATTAGGGCAATTGTAAGCAGGTTTGAGGCGGCAAAGAACTGGGGAATATTCCATGAAAAAGGCACGCCGTTAGGAGAGCTTTCAAGGCAGGGGCAATTGACAATTCTTGACACCTCATTTTTGGAGGATAATGTGACCGCACTTGTAATCGGGATACTTTCAAGAAGGCTTCTTTCTGCAAGAAAAATATGCACAAGGAAAGAGGCGGCGAACAAATTCAAAGAGCTTAGCGTTAATGAGCTATTGGAATTGGAGGTTCCACCTACATGGCTTTTCATTGATGAAGCACACACATTAATTCCAAGCGGGAATGAAATTACACCTGCAACCGCTGGGCTAATAGAATATGTAAAGCAAGGAAGAAGACCTGGTTTATCATTAGTGTTTGCAACACAGCAGCCATCTGCAATTAATACAAAGGTGTTGAGCCAGATTGATGTCATTATGACACACAAACTCATTTTCGATGATGACATTAAAGCAGTTTTCAAAAGGACTCCTACAATAATCCCTAAAAAATACAGGGCTTCAAATTTCATTAAAACGCTTCCAGTAGGCGTGGCACTTACAGGAGACAGACGCGAGGAAACCTCAAGGGCATTCGTAATGGGTATTAGGCCAAGGAAAAGTCAGCATGAGGGAAGGGACGCTGAAACAACAAACATGTCCGATACACTTGATAAAGAAAAAGTTGAAAGCATGGCAATTGAAATGCTTGCAAGAGGCATCAAAGCAGATGGATTTATGGATCTTGAAAGAATTGAAATGGCAATCGGTTCGCTTAACAATAAATATAATTCTGAGGCAGATGTTTCTGTTGTTCTTGCCGGGTTGAAGGCACGCGGTCTTGTGGTTGTAAAGGATAAGGTTGCGTCACCTGATTATAATGCCGAAATGGCGACAGAGGAACTTACTGAAGATGAAAAGGAAGAAGGGGAAGAGAACGGAGAAAGTGGAGAGCAGGGAGAAGAAGAGGAAGCAGGGGAAGAAACTGAAGCGGGCGGGGAATCCGGGGAAGAGAGTGAAGGAGAAGAGGAAGCCGATGAAGAAACTTATGAGGGTGAACAGAGTGCAACCGAGCTTACTGCTTTGCCTGCAAGGGTGAATGAGGAATATGCGCGCAGAGTAGTCAACAGGGTCAGAAAAAAGAAATTATTCGGTTTGCTTGGAAGCTCGGAAAGAATTGAATCAATTCAAGTTAAGTACATGCCAATTTGGAGAATAAAATTTGATGCAATGAGCCGCGGCAAGGAATTCATTTCAAGGGAATGCTATGTGAATTCCCTAACCTGTGAACTTATTCACTTCAAAAACGGCGATTTCATTGAATCGAAAGGCCTTGAGCATTTCCTTGGCGCAAGTGAAGAGGAAGCATTAATCCTGAAGGCATTGCAGAGGAAGGAAATGGTGCTTGATGAAATAATTGTTCAGGCAGGCATTGATGAGGGAAAGGCATTAAGGCTTGTGAACAAACTGATTGAGAAAGGATTGCTTGGAAAAATTGTTGATTCAAAACATGACAGGACAGCTTACTTTTTGAAGGAAAAAATTGATTTGCCGCCAAGCGAAAGGCACGAATTATTGGGGTCACTTTCAATGCTTCCTTTTGTGAGGGCTCAGGCACTTAATGTTGAAAAGGAAACTTTCTCAAAAGAGGATGCTGCTGAAGCACTCAAAAAACTCTGGAGGGGGATTATTGTGAAGAAAATCGAGCAGATTTACAAACCAGTGTGGAAAATTGTGCTAAGCGAAGACGCAAAGGAAAGAATTGTGCTTATTGATGCCGTAAACGGAAAGGTTATTTCTGCCTGAATTCGCACGGCATAACCAACGAACCTTTTGGAAGAATGCAACCACAATTGATGGCACTATTGACCCCTGTTTTCACATTATCAAAAAGAAGCGCCCCTAATTTCCTTGTGCCTGAATCAATTGTTTTTCCGCTAAGGAACACTTTTACATTTGCATTATCATGCCTGAGGTTTGCGATTTTTGTGCCAGCGCCGAGGTTGCAGTTTCTGCCTATAACCGAATCACCAACATAGGAAAAGTGAGGCACCTTTGATCCGGAAAGTATTATTGAATTCTTTACCTCAGATGTACCAATATGGCAGTTATCTGCAATAATTGTTCCATTGCGCAAAAAGGCGTTTGGTCCTATGGTGCAGTTTTTTCCGATAAAAACATTGCCTTCAATTCTTGTACCGTTTTTAACAACAGAATTTTTTCCAAGAGAAAAAATTCCCTGAACGGCAACAAAATCTTCAATTTCACCATCAATATTTTCTTCAATAAGCATTATTTGTTCGGATGACTCTTTGAGAAGAATCCAGTATTCAAAAGGCTCATTCTTTTCAATCAGGGAGTTTGCCTTTTCAATTATTTTATTCATCTCCTATTGCCTCCTTTATTATGCCTGCAATTTCTTCCGCATAAGCGTTTGTTTTTTTCTTATCTTTGAATTCAACCATTACCCTGCACAGGTTTTCGGTACCGCTGTACCTTACAAGAACTCTTCCATTAGAAGCCATTTCTTTTTCAATTTTTTTTATTTTTTTTGAAATCCCTGAAATTTGTTCAATCGGGATTTTTTCTTTGACTTTTATATTAATCAGTGTTTGCGGGAAAAAATCAAAATTTGAAACAAGCTCGGATAATTTTTTTCCTGTGGCTTTCATGAGCCTCAGCAACTGCAACCCGGATATTATTCCATCGCCTGTTGTTGTGTAATCTCCAAAAACTATGTGCCCTGATTGTTCTCCGCCAAAATTGTAGTCATTGGCGCGCATTTCCTCTATTACATAACGGTCGCCAACTTTGGCGGAAACTGTTTTAATGCCGTTTTTTTCCATGAATTTATGAAGACCTAAGTTGCTCATCACAGTTACAACGGCAGTATTTTTTGTGAGCTTGTTTCTTTTTTTGAGCTCAACTGCGGCAAGCGCGATGATTGCATCACCGTGAACTATTTCCCCCAGTTCATTACAAACAATTGCACGGTCCGCATCTCCATCAAGAGCTATACCTACAGCAGCCTTGTTTTCAATAACTGCTTTGCTCATTTTTTCGGGAAAAAGCGCACCGCAATCTGAATTAATGTTGTATCCATCAGGTTTATCAAAAAGGGTTATTACTTCACAACCCAATTCAGAAAATATTTTCGGCGCAACACTATAAGCGGCTCCATTGGCACAATCAAGGACAACTTTAATGCCTTTAAGGGAAATGTTCTTTACTGTTGATTTTGCGAATTCAATGTAACGGCCTTTTGCCTCCTCAACTCTGAAAGCCTTGCCCATTACATTTCCATGGTTTTGTATTTCTTCATTTGAAAGAACCATTGCCTCGATTTTGTGTTCAAGCTCGTCACTTAATTTATAACCCTGCGAATCAAAAATTTTTATTCCGTTATCTTCTGAATGATTATGAGATGCGCTAAGAACTATTCCTGCATCGGCGCTTAGGGAAGTTGTGAGCCTTGCAATTGCTGGTGTCGGCATCGGGCCAACAAGTAGGACATCAACACCCATTGAAACTATTCCCGCGGTAAGGGCAGTTTCAAGCATATAACCAGAAATTCTTGTATCTTTGCCTATTACAATGCTGTGTTTCCCGTTATTGCGGAAAATTTTTGCAATTGCTTTACCTACACGAAGAGCCATTTCAGGAGTCATTGGATATTCATTTGCTTTTCCCCTTATACCGTCCGTTCCGAATAATTTTTTTTCTTTGTCCATAAAAATCATTTTACAGTAACACTTTTTGCGAGGTTCCTTGGTTTATCTGGATCAAGATTTTTTTCAAGCGCAAGGTAATATGCAAGTATTTGTATAGGAATGACCATTAAAATAGGATCCGCGTTGCCTGTTTCAGGAACATTAATAAAAAAATCATAAAGCTCATTTTCTTCGGAATCGATTCCTATTATGAATGCGCCTCTGCTTTTTGTTTCAATTGCATTGCTTAAGATAAGAGGCCTTGTTTTTTTTGTCACAAAAACTATTACAGGAACATTTTCCTCTATTAAAGCAATTGTACCATGTTTGAGTTCACCGCCAGCGAATGCCTCCGCGTGGATATAACTGACTTCTTTTATTTTAAGCGCAGATTCAAGTGCGGAAGGATAAGCAAGATCCCTGCCGATAAGGAAAATGTCTTTTGAAGCATGGAGTTTTTTTGCAAGAACTTTAAGAGTTGAAAGATTTGATTTTATTAATTCTGGTATGTGTGAATTTGCTGATTCTATTAGATTTTTTCCCTCCTCGGTTTTTCCAGCAGTTGAATACGCAAGTAACAAAAGAATGGCAAGCTGTGAGGTGTAGCTTTTTGTGGAAAGCACACATATTTCAGGGCCGGCGTTCATGAGAATTGATTCATCGGACATGCGCATAAGAGTTGAACCCATTACATTTACTATTGAAAGAACTTTTGAACTGGATTTTTTTGCTGTTTTAACCGCATCAATGAGGTCTGCTGTTTCTCCTGATTGACTTACTGCAACAACAAGCGTGTCTTTTGTAAGAAAGTTTTCATAGTTCCTGAATTCGGATGCAAGCACAACGTTTACGTGCATTTTTGCAATGTGTGAAAAAACGTAGGAACTTGAAACGCAGGCATGGTAACTTGTTCCGCAGCCAACAAAAAAAACTTCTTTTGCATTAAGAATCATTTTTGTTGCTTTTTCAATTATTCCAATAGGTTGCTGAATTGCTTTTTTCACTGTTTCTGATTGTTCGCTTATTTCCTTTAACATGAAGTGTTCAAATTCACCTTTTTTTGCCTGCTCTGTATCCCATGCAATAATATCAGTTTTTTTCTGCATTTTTTTTGGATGAGAAGCAACTTCGAAAACCGAATAAGTTTCATTTGAAAGGATTGCCATTTCATCGTCTTCCAAATAAATCACTTTTTTTGTGTGCTCCAAAAAAGCAGGGACATCACTTGCAAAAAATTTCTTTTCATTAGAAATGCCAATTACAAGAGGACTTCCTTTTCTTGCGCCCAAAATATCTGAAGAAGCCGCATGAATTGCAACTATTGCATAACTACCTTCAATTTCAAGAAGAGTTTTTCTGAATGCTGTTGGAAAATCGTTTCCTTCCTGCATGAACAATTGAATAATATTTGGAATTATTTCAGTGTCAGTTTTTGAGCGAAAAGAAAAGCCCTTTGAAAGAAGCATTTTTTTTAGGGGTTGATAATTTTCAACAATGCCATTATGAACAACCGCTATTTTGCCATCATTGCTCAAATGAGGATGGGCATTTTCTTCAGTTACATTACCATGAGTTGCCCATCTTGTATGACCAATTGAAATATTTGCATGTTTTTCAGTGCTTTTTTCATCGCCTATACGGCCAACTTTTTTAGATAGATTTATAGTGCCTTCAGAAATTGAAGCAATGCCCCAGGAATCATAGCCCCTGTATTCAAGTAATTTAAGGCCATTTAGAACTATTTCAGGAGAATTATTTGAAGTGGAAATGCACCCAATTATGCCACACATTCAAGAAATGAAAGAGAAAACATTTAAAAACAAATAACAAACTAATATTATATAAAAAGTCATGCTAGTATTAAAAAAGTAATGGTGGTTTTGTGGATAAGATTGTTATTGAAAAGGATGGAAAAGAAATTGAAATACCAACAAAAGTTGTTCTTGAGAGCAATAAACTGAAACCTTTGCTTAACAATGATTGCTGGAAAATTTATTCCAAACTCGCGGCAAATCCAGGGTATCCTGCAGAGCTTGCAAAGGAACTCGGATTAAGCGAACAAAAAGTTTACTATTATATAAAACAACTGAAAAATCACGCTTTGATAAAAATAGATAAAACTGAAGAGGTACAGGGTGCTGTTGCAAAATATTACAAGGCTTCATTTGATTCATTTTCACTTGTTCCGGAAGAAACAGTACGTGCAGGAAAAAATAAGATGTTAAATAAAAGAGAAGGCGGAAAAGCAGAATCTTTTTTAAGCGAGTTTACAAGAAATGGTATCTTTGAAGGAAAAATTGTTGTAGGAAGCCCTGACCCGCACGGACCTTTCAAGGCAAGGGCAAGAGACGGACATCTTGCGGCTGAACTTTCGGCATTTATCGCATCAAACACACAAGGATTTGAACTGCCTCTTGTTTATCTTGATACAATGGTAGCTGACCTGAAAAAAGAAAATAGCAACCTGATAATACTTGGAGGCCCTGTGACAAACAAACTTGCACACCAAGTAAATGAACATTTGCCAATAAAATTTATCCCTAACGGCGGAAATTGGACAATAACCTCAGAAGCAACAAAAAAAGAATATTTTGAGGATTCCATTGGAGTTGTTGAAAAAATCAAACACCCGTATTTCAAAAATAGAACCATTCTTATTGTTGCAGGAAAAAGAAACACAGGTACAATTGCGGGAATCATTGCACTTGCAAAATATACTGAAGAGGCAATCAAACCAAACATTCGCAATAAAGAAATGTACGCACGCGTCGTAGAAGGACTTGACCTGAATGGCGATGGCCTAATTGATGAAGTTGAATTTAGAGAATAAATAGTAAAACAATGAATTGAAAACTATTTCAATCGTTTTTTTGAAAGCAGTATTATTTTTTTTTCAGGAAGTTTCTTACCATGGAAAACATAAAGTTCGACAAAATGCACTATTTTGTAAGTCGCAAAAAAGAACAGCAAGGAAATAAAAATCAATAAAAGCATTGAAAGAAGCGAAATGACTTTTTCATTCACAGAAAAATAAATTGAAAGGAAAGTAATCAATTGGGCAATAAAAAGCGCTTCAACAATTATAAGCATCCAGCGCATTGCCGCAGAGAATTCATCATTGTAAAGGCGCTTCACTATTTTTGCACCGTAAATTGAGGCAAGGCCCACAAGAATAACAGAGGCAACACTGAAAACTGAAAACACGTTCAAATCAAGGCTCATTAATCTCACCAGTGGAAACTTTTTTGGAGAAAACTTCGGCTTCTTTCAGTACTGCAAGCACGGCTATTGCAAGAATAAAACTGAAAAATGAATTTACACTTATAAACAATGCATAATCAAAACCTGTTTGAGCAATAGAAACTAAAAGCGCAATCTGGCCTACTGCGAAAATTAAAAGGGCAAAGAAAAAAAACCTGAAAATTGATTTCAGTTCCTCTTCTTCTATTTTCACTAAACTAAAAACCAGTACAACCTGGGCAAAAAGCGAAATTGCTGAAGTCAGAATAAAAACAATTGAATAATCAGGCAACTGAACCACCGGAAGTTATTACTTTATCAGAAAAATTCGCTACAAGCCCGTTTATTTCCGAAGCATCTGAAAGATCGGCAGAAAGTAGAATACATTTGCACCCTAATTCCCTTGATTTTAAAATTAGAAAATGAAAGAATCTTTTTACAACATTCGCCTTATTATAAATCATAAAAGTATTTAGAGAATCCGCCATTATGAAAACTTTTTTTTCCTTGGATTTTGATTGCGGCATTTTAATTGCCTGCACAAAGGCAATTGCCGCGGTAGTTAAACTTGAAGGAGAATCAATGAAAGTGCAGTCAGCAAGCTTGTCCTCTTTGCCTTTCAGAACTCTTCTTGAAACAAGATCGACAAAATAAAGATTATCGAAGTTTATTTTTCCTTTCACAAAATTTTTTTTAAGCGAAGAATATGGTTTGTTTACAGTAAGATAAACCCCTGACAAACCTTTGGCATTGGCAAGATCCTTTAGAATATCAAATTCAGGATTTGGATAATCATCTTTTTTATTTATTACAAGAGCTACCCAGCTATCAAAGTTTGCTTCTAAAGCATCAATTGACAATTCAGCCATTTTAACCAATAAAAAGATGGCTTTCAGCTAAATAATTCTATTGTTCAGGTAAAGAAAGGGTTTAATAGTAGTTAAAATTTGTATAAATCCATGAAAATAGAGCTAGATAGCTTTGTCGGAAAACCATGCAATTCAAGAACAGCGTATGAATTTATTCCAAAAAATGATTACAAACTCAACATGGATAAAGTTGCACAGAAATTAAAAGAAAATGAGGTATTCATAGAACTTGACAGCCCTTATCTTATTATGCTTAAAATTCTCGGAAAAAATGTTTCCCTCTTCAAAAGCGGGAAAATTATTGTAAAGGAAACCAAGGAAAAAGAAAAGGCAAGGGAAATTGCCTTTAAATTAATAGAAAAAATGAAGTAAGGGATTCCCGGAAGGAATCCCAGATTTTTTTTTCTTTTTAGTGCAGGTTTTTTCTTTTCTTGGAAAGAAAAGAAAAAAGTGCATTTACATAGCCTGTTCCGCAGCAAGATTCTTTATTGACTTTAAAGCCACTATCAAAGCTGCTGGGGCAACGAATATTGCTATATTCTGAACGATTCCTACAAAATAATCCCCTAATGTCGGGACTACCTGAAGGCCTCCTGCGGTTCCAGCAAGAACCAATAAAGCAATTGAGGCTATCAAGAACTTGTCAACTTCCTTGTCCTTGATATTCATGATTCCTACTATTACACCTAGTATAACTAATACCAGTGGAATCCATACTTCTGTTCCTCCTAATGCTCCTGTCTGGCCGGCTCCGGAAAGCAGACCTGCAATAATTGCAATTGCTGCTCCGATAAGGAAAGCATAGCTTCCCCATTGTTCTTTTGATGCCATAAGGATAACACCTCCTTCAAGCCTAAATTGAAACCTAGTATAAAAACTTTTTGTATAAAACATTGCGTTTTTTAGTCAATTGTGGAATAAACACCAAAAAAAATTCGTTGTTGGCAAAAGAACCAAAAGGCAGATGACGAAACATTTAAATGTAAAAGAATTGTTATTTGCTAAAACTATACATGAAAAGGAGGTGTAATTAATGGATTTTAAAGCAATGTTTTCAGCAACATGGAAAAAAGCAGCAACCATTGCAGTAGTCTGGGGATTAATTGTAGGCGTATTATCATTATTGCCGACATTTGTTCCTTTTGTAGGAGGCATACTCAGCTTAGGCGTGAGTGCTGTCCTAGGGATTATTGGATTGGTTGTTTTAGTAGCAGTAGGATTCTTTGGAGCAAAAGGATTTGCCAAAGGAGCTAAAGCTGAAATGGCTAGCGCAGCTGTATCCGGCGGAATTGCAGGAATAACCTATGGCATAATATCAGGAATAATTAGCTTGATATTCGCAATTATAGGAATTTCCATAGGAGCTGAAGCAGCAGGACTTTCCGGCGACGCTATGGGCGTTGGAGCTGGAGCAGTAGGCATAGGAATCACTCTTGTGGCATCGGTTATAGCAATACCATTTGCAGCAGTATTTGGATTCGTGCTCGCAGCAATCGGCGGAATAATATACTCAGCAATGCAGAAGTAAAGGTCGAGCCTTTACTTTCTTTTTCTTTTTTTATAAACTAATGACATTACGACAATTTGCACTGGCAATGAGGTCTAACAAGAGTTTTTAATCAGGAAAAAATAATAGATTAATGAGAGTAAAACTTGAGAAACCCTATTTGAATGAATTTTTTGATATAATTCAAAAAGATAAAGATTTCCAAAGTTGGACAGCTTTTTCAAAAAAACTTAAAACAACAACTAGGTGGAGTTTAAAACAAATAAGAAACGGAACCTGGACATTTTCCGAAGAAACATTTTATGAACTTTTACAAGTTATTGTCCCCAATAAACAAGAGTACTTTAGAAATAAAATAAAATATTTAGAATCAGATTGGTGGCCTAAGTTAAGGTGGAAGAAAAAACAATGTACTGTAAAAGAACAATTAAAAACCAAAAATAAACCATTTCAACTAGAGTTAAAAGCAAGACTTTGGGGATATCTTGCAGGAGATGGATCAGTGTTTATAAGCAAAGAGGAAAATCAGAAATCGAATGGATATAATGTAGCTTTTTACCCAGATGATTTGGAAATGGCAAAATGTTTTCAGGAAGCATTTTTGGAAATTTATAATAAAAATCTGCAAATTAAGAAAAGCCAATATAAAAACATGTTTGTTTTACGTGCTCGCCATAAAGTGGCTTATTTTGATTTAATGAAATACTGTACTTATGGCACATTAAATTGGAAAATCCATTTAGATAACCTCAAAACAGATAAAATGAAAAAAGAGTGGCTAAGAGCATTTTTTGATTGTGAAGCAACAATAAACAAAATAATTCAGATTCAATCAGTAAACAAAAAAGGAATTGAAGAAGTCAAATCACTTCTACTGCAATTTGACATTGAGTCATCCAGAATTTACGAATACCACAGAAAACAAAAAAATTGGAATACCAATTACATTCTAAATATATCAAAAAAAGACGACCTTGAAAGGTATTTAAATGTAGTGGGATTCAATCATTCCGGCAAGAAAGCCAAATTACTTTCACTTTGCAGAGGTGGCTGAGCTAGGTTCAAGGCGCCGGTCTCGAAAACCGGTTCCCGTAAGGGAACGTGGGTTCGAATCCCACCCTCTGCGTCCCGTCTGCTCACAGGAGTAGAGCAGACGTCCAACCCATTGCAAAGCAACGGGTTATAAATTTACAAAAAAATTAGTGTTTTTCTTTTTGGTACAGCTTCCTTGTGAAATCAAAGATTTCACGAGGCTTCGTACCCTACAGGTACAAGGTTTCTTTTCACTGAAAAGAAAAAGGTGTTTTGGCATATATCTTGTCCACTGACTTTGGTAGTTCGGCTCAAGTCCAGTAACCATTTTTTAAATTCCTGTCCGCTTTAGTCTTCTTATGAAAAATTCATTGAGGGTTTTGTTCGACACGAATATTTACGGTTTGATTCTGGAACTTGATAAGCAGGAGCTAGCTGAGAAAGTAATCAACTCAGACAAGGTCACGGTTTATGGTTTGGATGTCATCAGGAAAGAGCTTAGAGAGATACCAAAAAACCTGAAACACGAGAAGAAAAGCTTCAGGGGAAAAATACTCGTGATTTATGACGCAATGGTCAAAAAGCATGGCTTGAAAACCACAAGGCTTGTTGAGGCGCTCACGGAAGAATACCTAAGAGAATACAAAGGAGGAATCTCAAAGAAAAAACTGGAGAACGATTTTCTCATAGTGGCGTTCGCCAGCCTCAGAAGCCTTGACATAATAGTTTCAGAAGACAACCACTCAATGATTTCTTCAAACGCCATGAAAGCATACGAAAAAGTCAATTCCGCAAACGGGTTACGAAAACCCGTTTTTCACTCTTTGAAAGAATTTGAAAAATTACTTTGAACCAGTATGTGCCTTAATGAATTCCCTGATAAATGACCTGAATTCAGGGTCACTTCTGGCTTCCTCAAAAACCTTCCTAATCCTAACCAAATCCCTTTTATTGGAAGTCCTTTCAACGGTTTTCTGGTACATGAAATAATATACATCACCGAAGTTTTTAAAGGTTGCTAAGCGGCAAAGGCAAGACAATTAAAGAATATAGCTGTTGCCAACCTATAACATTAAATATTGTGACCTGTGTATATTCAAAGTTAACCTTATTTTTTACTTCCTTGTCCCCTGCATGGGAACGAGGCCGTGCAAACTTGTTTGCCCGATTTCAAAAACCGAAATCCATCTCTCCGCGTTCTTTTAAATTGAAAGTAATCAAAACGATTACTTTTTATTCTTCTTTTGCAGGTATATTATTATGGGCGAAACAATAACAATTCCAAAAGCAGAGTATGCTTCATTGAAGAAAAAAGCAGAACTTGCTGATGATGTTTTGGTTCAGTTAAAAGCCAGTTTTGAGGACTTGAAGGCGGGAAGAGTAAAGCCGGCCCGGCATTAAAGCTCTTCAACCAATTTTTTGTATTCATCTTTATTCCGAACTATTTCACCGATAATTTTTTGCTGGTTCTTCTTTTCCCCATAAGCAACCAAAAGCGCCTTATGCAACTCAGGATAAAGCAGATAAAATAATCTGTTTCCCTCAAACTTCTTTTCCCTGAACCAATCAAACCTCAACGGCTTTCCAACCTTAGAACTTTCTTTCAATTGTTCAATCATCTTCTTAATCCACTGCTTCTCTTTCTCTGAAAGAGTCTCATACAATCTTGAAAAATACTCAGTTTCAAAAACCTTATTCAACATTAAAAAAAATAAACAGCCAAAAAACCCTTAAAATAACAACAGGAAACCGAAATCCATCTCTCTGTGTACTACTAAAGAATATAAGGCAATTTAAAAAAAAGCAAAATCAGAAAATATCGAATTTTTTAAGGCGCTCTTTCAACTGCTCCGCATCTTTGAAGCGAATTGTTTTGAATCCAAGGAGCTTTGCGGCAATAATGTTCATCCTAGAATCATCAATGAATAAACACTTATTTGCTTTGAGCCCTGTTTTTTCCAGGAAGTATTTGAATATTCCTAAGAAGGGTTTCATTTTTCCTATTTCGTGAGAAAGCACAAACTCTTTGAAACCTTTATAGAGATTCTTTTTTCGATATGCTTTACCTTGGAGGAAATTTGAATTTGAAATACAATAAACCGGCATTTTTTCAGCTAGTTTTTCAGCAACAAAAAAAACTTCCTCATCGCGCTTCAAGGGCTTTTCATAAAACTCCACAACAATAGTGGAAAATTCCAAATCAGTAAGATCAGGAAAAACTGTTTTCCAGAAAGCAATAGGTTCTATTCTGCCTTTTTCAAAATTCCATAGTTTTACATAATAATTTGACCATGCAATCCAAGGATCAATGCCTTTCAAAGCGCAGAGTTTTTCCATAAGAGCCTTTTCCGGGGATTCTGCAAAGACTCCGTTGAAATCAAAAACTACTGCATTTATCATCGAAAAACTCCCTTTTAAGGGTAACTAACCAATAACATTTTAACGCAAAACATTAAATAATAACAATTATCGTTATTTTTACTGAATTGGTGAGCAAATGCCGGGAAAAAAAAGAAAATCAAGGGCAAAAAAGAAAACCCAGAAACCAATACTGGTTAAAGAAAAGCCTGAAAAAACTGATGAAATTGCCCGCGCAATATCCGAAGAAGAGGATAATTATACTGGCAGAGATGTTGACGAAACCCGATTTGATGCTGATGATATAAGAGAAGAAATTGAAGATACAGGAAGGGACGTTGATGAAATCAAGGAAGATGTTGATGACATCAAAGAGGGATTAGAGGATACGGGAAAAGATGTTGATGAAATCAAGGAAAATATTGAAGAAATTTCAAGAAGACAAAAATCCATTTTGAAAAAAGTTTCTGACAGAATGCTGCCAAGCGAATTTAATGCAAATGACATTGCACAACAAATTGTCGGAGCAATAATTCTTTCAAGCCCACTTGCAGTAACTGAGGAAGTATGGAGATTGGCAAAAGAACTTGACCCTGCAAGAACACTAACCATAATCGGAGTAACCTTATTGTTTGATGTACTTCTTATTTACTTCACAGCTTACAGAAAAGAAAAGGAAAAGAAAATAATTAATCTTGTTCCTGCAAGACTTGTTTCAATGCTTGTTATTTCCTACAGCACTGCAGCAATAATGCTTTATATATTTGGAGTTATAGGTTATGAGGTTACTACACTCGCTTGGGCATTCAACCTTATAATATTTATAGGCCTTTTCGCAAATGTCGGGGCAGGCACTGCAGACATAATTAGATAATCAAACAGTGGGAAAAAATCAGGCAATTAAATCAATTGTTTTTTCCATTTGGATAGGGCAGAGTAAGGGCCTGAAACAATTACTCTTGAACCAAAAAACTGAGCCTTGAAAACGGACGAAAAAAGAGTTACAATATAATTACCCGCAGAAATACTGTTTTTTGAAATTGATGCGGCAAAAAGTTCAAGCGATTCCTTTGGAACCGAAAAAGAATTTGATTTTGATTTTAAACCAAGTTCTCCTGAAAAAACTTTTTGAAAGAAAGCACTTTGGGTTTCAACAGGAAATTCCTCATCACCCGTGCCCGCAAAAATACTTGCAATAAATTTTGATGATGTTGATGAAAATGCAAGCGAAAACGAATCGTTGAAATCAAGCTCTTTAAGAGATTCTATTTGGTCACCGAAAACTTTTGAAATATAATTTAAATGCTTGATTTTTTTTGAGAGGGTTTCATTCACATCATCCAAATCAGAAATTGAAAAACCAATAGATGTTTTTGATGTTTTTAAAAGCGATTTGTCCTGCCTACTTCGCTCAATGATTATCTGCAACCTTTGCACAATATTATCAACATCATTCACGGGGTTTTTCTGAATCAATGAATCATTCAGGCCGATTACAAGTTTGTTTTTCAGTTCGGAAAAAATTTCTGATTCGCCTTTATCGAGCAAAAAATACCTGTTGCCTTTTCGCCCTAAAAAACCGAAAGTTGTAAGATCCTTAAGCGAACGGGAAAGGGCAGCGCGTGCAGAATTAATGTTTGAATAGGATGATGAGAATTTATTGAGAAGGGAATTATAATCAATTCCAGGAGTCTGTTTTACAATAAGCAGAATGGTATTTTTAGTAGTCATTAAAGAATTAACAATAAAAAGAATTTAAAAGAATTGTTAATTAGATGGGGGGGGTTGCTTAGGATTTAGCAACTAATTCTGCTTTCTTCATTCTTTTCTGGATGTTCTTGTAACTTTTTCTTCCGCAGACAGTGCATTCAATAACAAAAGTGGGTTCTTTTGTCTGCTTTTTAACAGTAGCCGTGAACTCTGCTTTTCCGCCATAACCTGATTTATGTTTACGCTCGTTTTCCCTTGTACCCCAGGCCATTGCGCGTGCTTTACCAGGTTTGAACTGCTTAAGCTTATGCAAAGTGTGCGCATTGCACTTTTTACAGTAAAGCTTCTGTTCCTTTGGAATTTCCATATAAAATCGCCTAAAAAGGGTAAAAATACCTAATAATTAGGATTAGAGAAGGTTTTTAAAGCAATCCCGGAACCCCCCCAAAAAAAACAAAAAATATACTACATAATAAAGTAATCTGAATTAATTGATTCTTGTTAAAAAGTCCAAAAACCAATTAACTGAGCTCAAACCAATTAACTGAGCTTAATAGATTAGGTGTTACGTGACAGCGCTTATGAGTCCATTTTTTTGTTTGTCCCTGAATACTTGATTGGGTGTACGATATTTTAAGCTGGAGTGTGGCGTGTTGTTGTATTCGCGCTCGTAGCGCGACAACAACGCGTTCGCGT
>Ga0210057_1003009_pt1 | contig 23548 bp, 21 predicted proteins | sample CryGeyCG2114_010_2_FD_183968 | JGI IMG/M metagenome (GOLD analysis project Ga0210057, IMG submission 183968) | Groundwater microbial communities from aquifer - Crystal Geyser CG10_big_fil_rev_8/21/14_0.10 (SPAdes) (version 2) | ecosystem: Environmental > Aquatic > Deep subsurface > Groundwater ...
GACTGTATGATGGTAGTATTTTACCGTATGCTGTCAATGTTGCCAGTGATGAATGCCACCTTAGCTCAGCGGTAGAGCAGGGCTTTTGTAAAGCTCAGGCCGTCGGTTCGAATCCGACAGGTGGCTCTGCAGAAGAACCTCTCTCGCCGCTTTTTACGATGGAGGGGTAGAAAATACTTCTACAATTCCTTCACTGCTTCCGCCAACTTATCCTGGTGTACCAGGTACACCAGGACACGCGATTCACCGTTAATGGTCAGAAACGTGTGCACGTGCTCCAGTACCTCCGGATATGCCCGGGCACTCTGCCATTGCCTGTCGTCGTTGCGTTCAACGGCATAGCGGATGTCGTGCTCTTGCAACCAATGAAGTTCCTGTGCTGCAGACGAAAGTTCATACTTATCCGGGACCAAGAATCGCCGCTCTTGGGGGATGAAAGTTACAATTGTCTGCTCATCGCTGGTAAGAAAGGCGAGATTTCCGTGCGTGGTTCGCAGATGCTGCACCGCCAAAAGCATCGATGTGACATATTCCGCTTGAACGTTATATTTCTCTGCCCGCCGCGCCAGGACATCAGCGCCATCGCTGAGGAAAAAAGAGGACAGCAGTGCCCCAAATAACAGCGGCATCACCCTAGCTAATCGTCCGGAATTCCACTGGAGCAGTAAGCGGATCCCAAAGACCATCGCCAGTGCCAGAAAAGGAATGATGTGCAGGTAGTAACGCGGTTTAGGAAGAATCACGGTAATAATTGCCGTCTGCACCGCCAGCATTAATGCAATGGCTAAGGTATCATACCGCCGAGAGCGCACCCACGGCGCAACACCCAACCCAATCAGCAGCCAAGGCACGGCAGCCAGATAACGGTAAGCCGCTTCACTTTTCGTAAACACTAAATAAATCAGTGCCGCCAGTGTAAACGCTGCCGCCGGCCCAGTCTCCGGCTGCCACCGTTCCCGTCGGGAGTACACAGCGGTTAACAACGCCCCGATCGCTAATCCAATCAATAGCGCTGGTAGTACATAGAGTCCAACGTCAGGATCCGCCCAGGTGGAAATAGTAAAGAGTCGCAACCGCTCCACATTAGCCAGCAGCGCCTTGACAGACCGGGCTACCCACAAGCCATCGTCAGCCAAGATATCTTCTGTCGTCCTGATACCAGGCTGGCCCGACCAGAGCAGCGACACTTGCGGCAGCAGTATCAGTACACCAGCAACCGCAGTCAAACCAGCTATACGCCGCCAGGGCAGCCGCTCTCGCAGCCATAATGCGGGTAGCAACACAGCCGCCACCGCTCCGCCTTCATACCGGGCCAGAAAGGTCAGCCCCAGCATTACCGCCAGCACCCATTGCCACCGCCGCTCACGCGCCCGCACATACGCCCATGCACTCGCAATAACCAGCGCCGCATACAGAGTGTTAGCCAGCCCGCTCGGCGACTCCCAGATAAAATCAGGATTCACTGCCAGCAATATTCCTGCCAGCGCCGCCAGACTCCACGGAAGGGAAAAACTGCGCGCCAATAATGCCAGCAATCCTACCGCCGCCGCCGCCGCCGCTATACCCACAAGGCGAGACCAGTACAATGGATTTGCCATAAAAAAACCTGGCACCAAGAGAAGTGAGTACAGCGGCCCCTTGCGGAAATCTTGCGCGAATGGATCCCTGCTGTCCAATAACGCTTGTGTTTTGGAGAGATAGTTAAACGCATCTCCACCGAAAACGCCTTCAATAATCTGCAGATACGGCAGGCGGATTGCGATGGTGAAAAGCATAAGCAGCGCCAGCAGCAAGCTTCGTCCATGCTGCGGATACTTCCAAGCTAACCAGCCGGTGCACCATAGGGTACCTGCCAAAATGACGCCAAAAATAATCCGACGAACGCCTCGCATGCCGCTTGTATCAGTAATTTGTCCCCACACTGCCGCTGCCCGCCACAGCGGCACCCGCTCCAATGTCCTAAACCCGATATCACCATACGATGGCTCTCCGTCAACTACCATGTACCCCGCGGGGTACAAGTCTGAATCTATCTGAAAACGCATCAGAGCCGCTTCTTCCCGGGAAGTATCCGGCAGACCGGCAAAATAGAACGTGTGGACCCCGGGCGGCACCGGCGGGGAAATGGGTACGGCAACCCAGGTATCCTCATCCGGCCGCAGTGCTGCACTGCGCCGTCCCCGCTCGCGGCCATCCTCATCCAATAAACGCAGCGTCACTGTTTGTGGCATCTCGCTGCGTACTGCCACCGCTATCGCACTAAACGGGTAGTCGTGTATCAACTGCTGCCCGACAGTATGCCTGCCAAACACGCGGCGAATATATTTCACCCCGGCTTTTGGCGGGAAATTATCGTGCTGCACCGTCACCGGCAGCCAAGCCACCGCCAAAGCTGCCAAGCCAATCACGCTGAAAATGATCTGGCGCCTCATATTGCTGGCAGTATACCATCCGTCATATTTTGGCTACTATACAGTCACCTATGGCCGAAAAAGAACAGATTATCACCCGTCTTGCCAACAATCTCGCAGAAATTATTACCGAGGACGAATTGCGCCAGCGCCTTGCTTCCGGCGATACGCTAACCCATTATATCGGCTTTGAAATCTCCGGTTACGTACACATCGGGCAGGGAATTATGAGCGCCTTGGTGATGAAAGATTTAACCGACCTCGGCGTAAAATGCACCGTTTGGCTGGCCGATTGGCATACGTGGATAAACGGAAAACTTGACGGTAACAAAACTACCGCTGCCAGAATAGGGCAGGGATATTTCACTGAAGCTATGAAGGCCTGCTTTCATGCCGTCGGCGGCGATCCGGATAAACTTGAATTTCGCCTAGCCAGCGAGTGGTACCAAAAAAACGCCTATCAATATTTGGAACTCGAAAAGCTCATCGAAAAAAACACCTCTCTTTCACGAATGCAGCGCAGTATCAGCATTATGGGCAAAGAAGAGGGGAGTGAAATCGATTTCGCAAGCCTCACATATCCCGCTATGCAAGTTGCCGATATTTATTACCAGAACATTGACATAGTTCACGCGGCGATGGACCAACGCAAAGCGCACGTAATCATGCGCGACGTAGCGGAAAAAATCGCACCTGGTAAACCAAAACCAGTCGCGTTACATCATCCCTTAATTGCCAGCCTTGACGGCCAAAATAAAATGAGCAAATCCCGCCCTGATTCGGCGGTTTTTATCCACGATAGCGAAGAAGAAATTAGCAGAAAGGTTAAGAAAGCATTTGCTGAACCCTGCAAGACTGCAGGTAACCCGATTCTCAACTGGACTCGTCACCTGCTGTTCTGGAACAGGGAAGAAAGTCAGTTTGAAGTGATGAATGAAAAAGAAGGCGGGAAAAAATCCTTTGCCAGCTATGAAGAACTTGAAGACGCCTATGCCGCTGGCAGCGTCCACCCTGCAGATTTAAAAACTGCCGTTACCAAAGAATTAATTGAAGTACTCACACCCGTCCGCCGACACTTCGCTAAACCTACTATCACTGCTAAAAAAGCAGAACTAGACAAAGTGCTGCAAGCCCGATAAAACTATACCTGCAGGCCGGACGGCCTGCCGTTAGGACAAGGCCGATGTAGCTCAGTGGTAGAGCAACTCCATGGTAAGGAGTAGGTCGTGGGTTCAATTCCCACCATCGGCTCCGCAGCATGCGCATCTTCCACACCATTGTTGTACTGCTCCTGCTTATCGCCGGTGCAGCCGGTGGGTATTGGTATTACACGCAGCAGCAACCGACCATCACCGCCGACCAACCGGCGCCGTCGCCCAGTCCGCAGCCGACAACACTGCCGCAATTCACTATTACCGCTGTGCAAACAACTGACACTGGGCGCCGTCTTATCACTTGCCAGCCTCGGCCCGATCAACCTCAAAAAGCCCGCTGCCGCTCTTTGGAGCACCAACGCAACGAATCAGAAGCCGTCACCGACGGGCAGTTCTGGTATTACTATCAAGTGCAGGACAAAAAAATCAGGCTGGTCCGCCAGCATATAGCCAGCGGGAAAACTACGACCATTATTGAACAAACGCCTCTCGCCAGCCCGCGCGGGCTGATTGTCAGTCCGGACAATCGCAAAATAGTCTATTGGTTAGATAATATTGACGAACCGAAAAAACAGCTGACCGAACTATGGTTCTACGACGCGGACACCGGCGGTACCCAACTGGTGGCCGAAAAGATATACCGTCCCGCTGTACTCACCCAACCGCGCTTTAACCGGGCTGGCACGGTTCTATGGTTTATCGGCGACGCCAGCAAGCCAGGGGAAAATTCCAAGCCGGAGCTGCTCATTGCCGCTGTCAAACCTGTCGGCCTTGCCGCCCGCCACCTCCATGTAGATTGGGGTGCGCTTCAAACCCTCGTTGCCCGCGGCGTCATGGATATCAGCCCCGATGGCAGTGCCGCGGCCTTTGCTGACCGTGTATTAAACCGCACCCGCCTCACCATCAGCCGTGAGCCGGAGGAGCAAACGGCAGCCCTGGCCGGCGGGGACATTGTCTACTTGCATTGGCGGGATAATCAAACGCTCACGTATGTTCTGCAAGAGCGCGACTATTTCAGTTTTTGGGAGACAAGCGGCGGGCTGCACCGGCAGCTCTCACGCTATCCTGGACAGATTGAATCCATACGCGGGCCGGCGGACGGCAGCTATTTTGTGTTTGCCGTCCGCGAAGGCATGCGTACCAATGCCGTTGCCCTAGAAACAGACAGTCACCGATTAACCCCTCTTTTCCCGCTGCCCGCTTTTGGCAAACGTACCTATATAGTGCAAGCGTTACAACAGGACCCCGACGGCGCTACACCCGGCATCACGGCCGAGCTGGACGACGGCCAGCTGGCTGCTTTCATTGATAAGCACATTGGCGATATAGCCCAAAATCCCGCTGCCAAACCGCAGCGCCTCATCATAACCGGACAGTCGAACACACTGCTTGTTGACTATCGCGATGAAGCGGGCGAGGCACACCGCTTTTTGCTCACCGTTCGTGATGCGGTGAATGCTGAATGGTCGATTCTTGCCCGATACCGCGCTGCGGGCGCCGAATGGGTACGTGAAACCGGCAGCAGCCAGGAAGCTCCCAAGCCTCTGCGGCTTTATGAATGGGAACCCAATCCCGGTCAATGGATTCTGAAAGAAGAATACGGCGCGAAATAAGGCAATTGAGGCAAGAATATTGTCAACGACCAAGCAGCCAAATAAATCGCTTGATTCTTTATTCTAAATTCTGTATTCTATTAACTTATGAGCCAAGATACCCTTATACGCCTGCAGTGTACGCAGTGCAAAAATTATAACTACCACACCAACCGAAACCTGCGTCGTCAGGACAGCCACAAGCTTGAGCTGTCGAAATTCTGCAAACAGTGCCGCCAACACAAGCTTCACAAGGAGAAGGGAAAGAAATAAACTGCCCCATACGGGGGTATGGTGAAATTGGCTATCATTGCGGTCTCCAAAACCGCCGTTTCAGGTTCGAGTCCTGATACCCCTGCCAATTCGTAAGTCGTGTACGCGACTTATCAAAAGTCGATTTCATTGTCGAATTTAACCCTGAGGCATCTCGGGTTCAGCCGAGTGGACTGAAGGGCTATTCCTGATACCGAGTCGAAGGGGTTACCCTGAGCCAGGTTGAAGGGCAGCATATGCACTCCGAGGCATCCCCACCTGAAGTGGGGGCGATATTGCTTGGCGACTGCAGGAGTTGGAGGAAGCTGAGCTTTACTTAAATTCTTCTGACTCCCCAAGCTAACATAGGCTGAATGACACACATGACCCGCGGCATCATTTTCGACCTTGACGGTGTGCTCATAGATTCCGAGCCCGTTAACGTGAAGGCCGGCTAGCTGGCTTTCGCCGAACTTGGTTACACTCTTACCGTTGCAGACCGACAGTTAATCCCTGGCCGGCATTCGGCTGATTATGCATCGCTTATTGTTCAGAACAATCAGCTTACACTCGTGCCTGAAAAAGTTGCCGCTCAATGCCATGCATTGTTCCAAGAGCTGTGGGAAGAAATGGTAGAGCTGATGCCGGATACTCTCAGCACATTGCGGCAACTCAAGGAACGAGGTTTAGTGCTTGCGCTGGCTACCAGCTCGAGACGATTGACGGTTGACCTCTTTATACATAAATTCAAGCTTGAGAATATCTTTACGGTGACCATAAGTACCGACGACGTGCGCACCCGCAAACATGGATCAGACTGCTGGCAATCTTGGCTGCTGCTCCGCTGACCAACCGCAAGAAACCCACCCCCACTGTATCCAACTTATCATCATAATGAGGGGGCGCCGCTTCGTGCTACAATTACGACATGGCCAGCAACGTCTGTTTGGACCGGCGCCGACCGCATGGGCCGGCAATCCGGAAAAGACAAATCCGATGGTTCGCCGCCGCCGTCACCGCCTTGGTGCCAGCCGCCGCTGCTGCCCATGAAGCCTATGTGGTGGAGCAAAGCTACTTTTGGGAGGAACTCCATCGACCGTTCAGTACCCATGCAGTGGATGCGCTAAAAGATCCTCACAACACAGCCGTCACCGCCTATATTACCATCGGCGTTTTGCTGTTACTGACCGCCAATTTCCTCTTTCGCCGCACCCGCTTTGGCCGCACCCTTCACGCGTACCCGGAACGGTTCGCCCGTTTCGGGCCTATGTTCGTCCGTGCAGCCATTGCCGGCGCCTTATTTTTCTCGGCAGCCAGTAACAGCTTTTTAGGGCCGGAGCTTTCAATAAATCATTTTGCCCACCCCGGTCTCTTCCGAATCGGCTTGCTGCTGATCAGCATTATGTTCGCCGTCGGTTTTCTCACTGAACTTGCCGCTGCAATCGGCTTGCTGCTTTACGCTGGCGCCGCGAAAATATTCGGTGCTTATGTCCTGACCTACGCGAATTACCTGGGCGAATTAATTGTGCTGTTGCTCTTTGGGATGCGGCGCTGGTCACTTGACGCCGCGGTATTCGGGAAATTAAGCCGGGTGAGAGAGCAGTATGAAAAATATGAAAGTGTCATTGTGCGAATGCTCTACGGTTTTGCGCTTGTGTTTGCCGGCATCACCGTCAAGTTTCTGCATCCTGACATCACTATTAAAGTAGCTACCGATTGGCACTTAACCCAATTCCACTGGCTCTTCCCATCAGATTCACTGCTGATAACATTCGGCGCCGGTTTAGCTGAAGTTGCCATCGGTATGTTTATCATCCTTGGATTTGAGATGCGGCTAACTGTTGTAATCAGTCTTTTTTACATCACCTTGTCCCTGCTATATTTCCGAGAATTAGTTTGGCCGCACTACCTGCTCTACGGTATTTCTCTGAACTTACTGGTTCAACCGGAAACCTTCACCATTGACCATGTGCTTTTTGCTCGCCACCGCCGGCGTACCCGCTGGTGGCGCCGGCCGTTTTTGCCGCACCATGGCGCCGGTAAAAGCATAGGAAAAAAACTCCGCCCGGAGAAGGCACAGCCGTTTCCCCGTCTGGAAACAATCTAAACAGCCGGTATGTATTTCAAAGAATTTATCGCCTTTGTCCGGGAACAAGGAGTCGTGGGACTTGCCGTCGGCTTTATCCTCGGCGGCTCAACCCAGAAAGTGGTCTCGGCATTAGTGAATGATATTATCAGTCCCGTTATCGGCCTGCTGCTGCCGCATGCCGAAAGTCTGGCAGAAAAAAAATTTACGGCCGGCGCTGCTGAAATATTATGGGGAGACTTTTTAAAAGTCTTGATCGATTTTCTCATCGTGACCGCGGTAGTATATTACGGCGTTAAGGTGCTGCACGCCACCCAGTTTGACCGGAAAAAACAGGAACCGTAGCCGGCATTCCCGGGCGTCTTGCCAAGCCGCCGCGGAGTGGTAGGGTAGTGTTGATGCGTATCACATGGGTCTCCGCCGCAGTCGGTAGTATTGCTGTCACTGCCCTCGCCGCAGCGTTATTGACCCGCGAATCGGCTCCGGCAGCATCCCGACTAGCCGCCGCAGTGCAGCAATCTGCCGGCCAATTGCCGTCACCGTCCGTCAGCAACACCCCGCTGCCGTCGATTCCGCCCACCTCGTCTCGCCAGCCGGACAGCTGGCGCTTTTTGAGCAGTAAAAGCCTACATCTTGCCTTTGCTTATCCTCCGGAATGGCAGCAACACATAAGTGTGCGTGACAGCCGCATAACGCTCACTGCCGGTGAGGATGACATCAAAGCATTGTTGACTCTCTATCTTCTGCCGGCAGGTACTGACATCGGGCAGTGGGTAGACCAACGGTTAGCCGAAACTGATGCGGCTATTACCAGCCGTGTGCAGATACGCATAAACAACGATGTGCTCATAAAAGCAACCCGACAAACCGCCGATGGAGACACGTTATATAACGCCTTCCACTCATTGCCGGGTAACCGGATTGTCGCCATAGAATGGTATGCCGACGACGCAGTTTTGAACGAAATGCTGCAAACACTCCGGCCGCTGTAAGAGCCACATCGGTTGCACAAGCAAATGCAGGCTGCCACAGTAAGGCTATGGATAAAGCCGCTCCCCTCCGGCTGCGCCGGAATGTCCATTTAGCGCCGTTCACCACCATCGGGCTTGGCGGTCCGGCCGCATACTTTGCTGACTGCGCGAACGAGCAGGAACTTGTCGCCGCCCTCGCCGCCGCCGCGAACCGTGGCCTCCCGGTACATATTCTCGGCGGCGGCAGCAACACCATTTTCACCGACACCGGCTATCCCGGCCTGGTTATCCGGTTGGCGTTACGCGGTGTCAGCTGGCAGACGCAATCGAAAAGCACGGTCCTGGTCACTGCTCGGGCCGGGGAAATGTGGGATGACTTGGTTGCCGCAGCTGTCACACAAGGATTGGCCGGCTTTGAGTGTATGTCCGGCATTCCCGGTCTAGTTGGCGCCACTCCGATACAAAATGTCGGCGCCTACGGCCAAGACGTCAGTCAATCAATCGTCAGCGTGGCCGCCATGAATCGTGTCTCCGTGCAGAAACAGGAGTTCACTAACGCTGATTGCGCATTTTCATACCGCAGCAGTCGCTTTAAAGAAGAAGACCGCGGTACATACATTATTACCGACGTTACCTACCAGTTGCAGACAAATGGCCAGCCGGCGGTGATCTATCCGCAAATCATTAATGAACTTGGCGGCCAGCAGGCGCTTGCCCGGCTTGGGCGCGGCCCGGCAGCACTGCAAGCTGTGCGCCAGGCTGTCCTGACTGTGCGCCGGCGGAAATCCATGGTACTGGACGGGCACGATCCGAACACGCGTTCGTGCGGGTCGTTTTTTGTCAATCCAATCCTTGACCTTGCCGCCGCAGCACCTCTGCAGCAACGCGGTGCGCCGGCATATCCCGCTGGAAATAAAGTGAAAATTCCAGCCGCTTGGCTGATTGAGCACGCCGGGTATTCCAAGGGTTATCGCCGCGGCGGAGTTGGCATTTCGGCCAACCATCCGCTGGCACTGGTAAATCTCGGCGGCACCGCTGCCGAGCTGCTCGCATTAGCCGAAGAAATACAGCAGCGCGTCCTCGTCAAATACGGCATCATGTTAGAGCGGGAACCAAACTTAGTCTCATGAATAAACGAACAGCACGCAACTACCTTATTATTCTGCTAGTAGTTGGGAGCAGCAGCGCTCTGTATGCGCTCATGCCACGCACAGCCAGAGCGCCTGCCGAACCGGCTGTGCCGGTAAACAGTGAGCCGGGCTTACCGTTGCCGTCAACGGGCGCGAGTCCGCAGTCCCGGACCGGCGCCCCGGCACCCGCCCACGACATCCCAGCCGCTGAAGTAGTCGCTGAAAACCTGGAAATTCCTTGGAGTCTTGCCTGGCTGCCTGACGGGACCATACTGGTTACGGAACGGCCCGGCCGGTTAGTGATGATCCATACCGACCGCACGGTTATTCCTGTCAGCGGTGTAGCGCATCAGGGTGAAGGTGGCCTGTTGGGCCTGGTGCTTCACCCGCATTTTTCTGACAATCATTGGTTATATGTATATCTCACTAGTCAGACTATAACCGGAGTAACCAACCGGGTTGAACGCTACACCCTGGACGGCAGTCAGCTGAAAGACAGAGTTGTGTTGCTGGATAACATACCCGGTGCCAAAAACCATAATGGCGGCAGTCTTGCTTTTGGGCCTGATGGCCTGTTGTATATCACCACCGGCGACGCCGGCCAATCTCAGCTGGCGCAAGACACTGCCGTACTGGCTGGAAAGATTCTTCGGCTGCGGGATGATGGCAGTTTCCCCGCGGATAACCCCTTTCATAACGCCATATATTCCTTTGGCCACCGCAATCCGCAGGGATTAGCCTGGGACAAACGCGGCCAGCTATGGGCAACCGAGCACGGCCGTTCGGGTGTTGTCAGCGGCCTTGATGAAGTCAATAAAATTAGTGCGGGCGAAAATTATGGCTGGCCGGCAATTCAGGGAAGTGAACAGGAGACCGGCATGCTGGCACCGTATATTCAATCCGGCGCATCCGTCACCTGGGCGCCGGCAGGCGCGGCGATCTTAGACGATTATCTCTACTTCGGCGGTCTGCGGGGTGAAGCGCTATACACGATGCCGCTCAATGGCGAGCCAACCGTCACCCCACACTATGCCGGCGAGTTCGGCCGCATCCGCGCCGTAGCAGTCGGTCCCGACAATTTCATATATATTACCACCAGCAACCGCGATGGCCGCGGCACTCCTGAAAGCGGCGATGACAAAGTAATCCGTCTCAACCCTACAGAATTATAGTCATGCACCGTCGCCTTCTCACCGCCAAGGCCTGACACCGCCAAAGTCAACCTTCGCAACGCCACAGGGAGGGTGAACCATCCCGCCCGAGCGGCGTTAGCTGACGCGGCGCATATCCGTGCCGTCTCAGCTTACACCGGCGCCGAAGTCAGCTTCGTAACGTGGATTAGCGATCCATGTACCAACATACGTTGCTTTGTTGACCAGAGCGGCCAGCAGGCCATCAGCGTGACTGTCGGCACCGGCCGGTCGGAAATAACGACCGAGTCCGGCTGAGGCGTAATAATTTCAGTCCGGTTAATACGGTACGTATAGCGCGTTCCGTGGTAATCCAGATGCAGCAATGCGCCGTCATCCAGTTCATTTAAACGCAAAAATGCGAAACGGTAGGATCCCTTCCACGGTTCTCCCGTGCTATGAGCAGAAATGAATGTATTGCCCAGCCGCCCGGGGAGCACTCCATTTGGATACAATGCCGCACCGGTTTGCAGTGCACGGAGGACATCGCCATCCTGGAGAGAATCGCTCAAAACCAACGGTACATGGATATCAATAGAAGGAATATGAATCCAATCGCCCTCGCGGAAAACATCCGCATCGGATAGCGGGGGATAGGGCGCGCGTGCAGTCTTCTGTTCCAGGGCAGCGTCATACAGCGGAATTTCCCGGGCTTCTGCCAACGGCAGTTGGGGAAAATAGGAAATGGTCGGCAGGAAACCGGCGCTGACAGCAGGCCAAATAAGCACAATCAGCGAGCCGAGGCCGAACAGCACCAACAACGCCGATACAAATATAGCGGTAAAATATGCCCATTGCTGACGGATAGTTAACATAAGTAACTGCGTATAATAACAAAATATAAAATTAGTGTCAACAATAAGCTCACCCTACATTACCCAGGTGTGCAAATCTAAGCAAACATAGCCTTTATATGCACAAAACTGCCAAAAAAGGCAGTTTTGTGTCAAAACAAGTTCCTTTGCCTAGACGTCCTGAGATTTCACGGTTGCCCGCTTATTACCTTTAGCACGTTCTGCGGCGCTATCCAGCAGAGACTTCACGCGGCCGTTCAACGCCTCAATCAATTCACTCGACATCTTGACGCCGCGTCCTTTCAGGTAGGTGCGGACTTTACTCGCTACCACCAACACTTCACCTTCCATACAAAACACCTCCTTTATCGGCAGAAATGGTACGAAATCTGATCATTGCCCCTGATTGTAGCACTACAGGCCAAAAAAGCTCAATTCTGCCTTTCCACAGGCTAATTGCCGCGGCTTCAGCCCGCAAGAAATCTTACGAGTCAATGCAGGACCGGGAAGAACCCTTACCAGAAGAACAACACACCGGCCAGCAACAGCACCAGGGAAGCGTGGGCAATCATCTGCGGGTGTTGGATCCGGATGCGGATTAATATGGCTCCCAGCAGTAGGATGCCCAACACCAACCCGATGGCCAGCGCTAACCGGCGTGAGAGGCGGCCGAGTATTGCCGGAGACCGAGCAAAATCAGTCTCGCGCTCTGTCATAAAGGCTGGCGCAAGTACTTGGCCGTCCACTCCTGACGCATTACCCAGCTCATCTGTCACGGTGATGCGAGCAGGCTGCGTCGACAGGGGGAAGACCAAGGCACTAGCAACGGCTCCCGGACGGTACACACTTACCTCCCGGCCGTAAGCAACCGTAAGCGTCTCATAGGCCAGTTCAGGAGGAATTAACGCCAGACGCGGATGATCAGTTGCCGGTGACAGCAGGAAATGCAAGGACTCGCGGGTAAGTGCCGGACCGACCGAGTCCTTCACTGCAGTCAACGGCTCAGAAAGCGGGCTGCTGCGTCCGTCAGCAGAACGCACATACGCACTCAAGGTGAGCGGGCCGTCCGGAGCATCAAGCAGGGGAACCGAGACACTGACTCTACCGTTTTCCGGCACGGCTGCTGAAGCAGCAACCGTATCGCCGACCCGGACATACACGGTTACAGATGGCTCGGCCTGAATGGATAATACGGTACTAGTCGCGACGCGTTCGGTACCGTCCGGTAACGCTATGCGCGGCGCCGGAATCGGCGGCGCCGGCGAGGGAGAAGGTTCTGCGGGTGCCTGCGGGGCCGGTGTTGGTCCTGCCGCCGCCGACGCGGCGGCAGGAGGTGTTGACACTGGTGCTGTTGCTGCCGCCACTGCCGGCTCGCCAAACATATGGACGACTACCGTTGAAGTACCGCCCTCAAATTGACCGGTCAGCACGGCTACGCCAGTCTCGGTGTATCTGTTTTCGAGAAGATTTTCACGATGGGAGGGACTATTCAACCACGCCCGGACCACGTCTTCGGCCTGGGTAAAATCAATCGCCAGGTTCTCCCCGGCTACGCGGTAATGGTAATCAGTTTGGGCCATCCAAAACCACGGTGTCACGCCGGTAGGAGAAATATGGGCAAAATAATCATGCTCCAACATGTCTTGAGCCTTCCGCTGTGCCGCCTCGGCCAACTGCGGATTTACAGTCAGCGCCGGCAGGCCCCGCTGCACGCGTTCCTGGTTGGTCAGCTGCAAAATCCGGGCCGTCGTAATGACCGAAAGTTCAGCGGAGTGCGGCATCAGCCCGAGCACTGCTAACGCGGCCAGCTTGCTTACAATGAGCAGCGCGGTCAGCAAGGCCAACGACCGCCGCCGCAATGCCAACGGTTCATAATTATTTTCCGGCCGCGGGATAACGCATACCCGCGCTCCATGTACCCACTGCGAAGCAACACCCATACTGAAATGCAGTATAGCGTATCGCCGCCGCCGGCTGCTTGCGGGTGCGGATAAAATCAGAAATACTGACCGCATGATGAATATTGTGTTGATGGCTGGCGGCGGCGGTACGCGGCTCTGGCCGCTCTCAAGGCAAGCAACTCCTAAACAATTTATAGATTTTGGCCGCAACCGTACGCTGATTGCTGATGCCTATCAGCGGGCATGTCGGCTCACATCCCCAGAACGAGTCTATGTTGCTGCTAATCAGAGCCATCAAGCGCATATTAAGCGTTTGTTGCCGGACATATCATCCGATCGAGTCTGGTATGAGCCGGAAAAGCGAGACACGACGGCGGCGTTTGCCACCGTTTCCATCCGTCTGCAGGCTCAAGGAGAAGGATCAACGCCAGTCATCTTCATGTGGGCTGATCACGTGTTTACCAAGGAAGACGCCTTCGTGTCAGAGTTGCGGCGTATTGAACAATTGCTTTCCCAATATCCCGATCATCTCGTGATTATGGGGCATGTTCCGCTGGCCGCTGATACAACGCTCGGTTATATCGAAGCGGGTGAAAAGCTGCCGGACGAAACGGGTATCTTTCGCGTCACGGCCTTTCGGGAAAAACCGGCTGCTGGCCTCGCGGAGCGCTTCGTCCTCTCCGGGCACCATTTTTGGAATTTAGGGTATTTCTCTCTTCGCCCTGAGTATCTATTGTCCGAGCTGCTGCGGCTCAACCCGGCGCTGGCAGAGCCGGTGGCAGCCTTTACAGCCGCAGTCCGCAGCCGGGATGAAGCCGCCGCCAATCGGGCATACCACTCCTTCCCGCAGCAAGCCTTGGAGTACACAGTAATTGAGAAAACGCCTCGTATCTTGGTTGTCACCGGTGATTGGGGTTGGAGCGACGTCGGCAATTGGGCGGCGGTGAAAAAAATATTCGGCGCCGCTGGCGATCATGCACCTGCCGGCCACCACCTGCACATCGAAAGCCGCAATAATTATGTTTATAATGCCACCGGCACCACTGTCACTATGCTGGGTATCGAGGACACTATCGTGGTGGTGACGGAAGATGCGATCCTGATTACGAACAGCCAACACGCTGCCCGGGTGAAAGAAGTAGTGCAACGCCTCGCAGCCGAAAAATACACTGATATTCTATAAGGGGGTGTTAAGTATCTTTTTTCGTCACGAAATGTGTATGGCCCAAGTGAAATCTGTAATATTTCCGGAGGAGTAATATGCCGCGGAAAGCTGTCATCGCTGCCGCCATTTTTATTTGTCTGACACTGGCCGTCACCGGCAGGGCAGTGTGGGGCACCTCCCGCCTGCAGCAAACCGGAGAGTTTGGCATTGCGCCCGGGCGCAGCGCTGATAGCGTATGGCAGCAATTGGCGGCCGAAGGGTATACGCCCACGGTCTGGCCTTGGCGATATACCGGTTGGCGCACCGGCGCTGCCGCCCGGTTGCAGTCCGGCACCTATAAGCTTACCGCCGGTGAGCGTGTCCGCGACGTTATCGCCAGGTTTACAGGCGGCGACGTTACCGATACCGCCTTATCAGTCACTTTCCCTGAAGGCTTCACCGCGGAGCAGATTGCCGCTCGTACCGCAGCTGCAGGCATCGGTACGCCAGAATCATATGTCGCAGCCGCAACTGTCGGCCAGTGGCAGGATGAATTCCCGTTCCTGGCTAGCGTACCGGCCGGCCAGTCACTGGAGGGTTTTCTCTTTCCGGATACATATCGGCTGGCACAAGATGACATGCCGGCTGATGTTATCCGGCGGCAACTCGGAGTCTTTCAGCGCCGGGCCGTAGACAGCGGTCTCGCTGCCGAAGCCGCCGCACGCGGCCGCTCACTGGCAGAATGGGTAACGATGGCCAGCATTGTTGAGCGCGAAGTGATTAGTGAATCAGATATGGCCGTCGTCGCCGGCATCCTCTGGCAGCGACTGGACGATGGCGTGGGGCTGGCAGCTGATGCGACGGTTCGCTACGCCGTTGGGAAATGGGACGGACCGCTCACCGTCCAAGATTTAGCCGCTGATTCACCCTACAACACGCGCCGCTACCGCGGGTTGCCGCCCGGGCCGATAAGTAATCCCGGTTTGCGGGCATTAACCGCAGCTGCCCGCCCGCAGCCATCGGATTTTTATTACTACCTTTCGGCTCTAGACGGGCAGACAATATTTTCGGCCACTCTTGAAGAGCACAACGCCAATAAAGTGAAATATTTGCAATAAACCAATGGGATAAAAAGGAAAGAAAAGCCGGCCCTCTGATAAAGAAGGGCCGGCGCCGGCAGCAAACACAAAAAGGTTAGTCTGCTGCTAACCGCGAGACGATCCCGCGGAAGGTGTCAGCATGATGCTGCCAGTAAGGACGGCTGCGCCGGTAGCGGTGGCACAGAAGGTCTCCCGCGATCAGCGTCAGTTGCTCCTCGGCCCAGGCATGCCATGGCTCGCAGCAATGCTCCGCACGGTAAGATCCCAGTCGACGTCGGCAGGCAGCAAACGTTCCTCTCACCAAGAGGTGTCGGCGCAGGTAGTAGTACGGGTGCACTGATGCCCGAATTAGTACAAACCCCCACGACATGCCAACCAAAAGCCCGACAGCAGCAAAACTATACAGCATCATTGCTAGTCTCCTTTCTAAAGGGTACAGGTAACTGCGGGACTAGATGATAGCACACACAAATATATATGTCAACTTGCCTGGCGGACCGGAATGTGCGACAAAAGAATCAGTCATCCCGAAGACCCCAGGCACTCATAAGCCCTGGGTAGGTGACAGCCTCCGCATCTTTGTATGCTGGTAGCTGGACATACTACGAAAAACGGGTGACCTGCCCGTTTTTTTAGATGGTCGAGATGAAACGGGCTTTACGATTAACTATCACGACATTCAATAACGTATGGCGTTATCCCGACAACAAAAAGAAGAGCGGATTAATTCAATCCGCACCGACCTCGCTGGCGCGGTTTCCGTCGTGTTTGTAGCTTATGACCGGCTGACCGTCGCTGAAGTGAACGAGCTGCGCACCAAGTTATATGCTGCCGGTGGAAGGATGCGTATCGTTCCCAAACGTTTGCTGCGCCTGTCCCTGGCAGATCTGCAGTGGGAGTTCGACCCCACCGCCCAGGCTGGCCAGCTGGCGACGGTATGGGGAACGGATCCGGTAGCACCGGCGAAAGTCTTATCCGAGTTCAGAAAAACCCGCGAGGACAAAATACAACTGCTGGCCGGCGTTCTGGAAGGAAACATGCTGGCCGTGGAAGAAGTGGCAGCGTTAGCTGCCGTGCCGCCCCGCGATATAATCCTTGGACAGATGGTTAGTGTGCTGGCCGGCCCGGCACGGGGAATGCTAACGGTTCTATCCGGCGTTCAGCGTAATTTCGTGCAAGTGTTAGCCGCACTGCAGACTCAAAAACAAAGCTAATCAATTATCTTTAATACCATCATTGCACTATGAGCGAAGCAAAAGAAGCGACACAAACAAATGAAGAATCAAAGAGCGTCGAAGTCCCGAAAAAATTCTCCGACCTGGTCAAACAAGTGGAGGAAATGACGGTGCTTGAACTGTCGGAGTTGGTCAAGGTGCTGGAGAAAAAATTTGGCGTCTCTGCCGCCGCACCGATGGCTATGGCTGCCCCGGCCGCCGCGGCCGAAGCAGCACCTGCAGAAGAAAAGAGTTCATTTACGATCGAACTCACCGAAGCCGGCTCCCAGAAAATCGCCGTCATCAAAGCTGTCAGGGCCGTCACCAGTTTAGGGCTGAAGGATGCCAAGGATCTGGTTGATAAGGCACCCGCAGCCATTAAGGAAAATGTGCCGAAGGAAGAAGCCGAGGCAATTAAGAAACAAATAGAAGAAGCCGGCGGAAAAGTAGAACTAAAGTAACCCAATACGCCGCGCTGACAAACCGCCGCCTCAAGGACAGGGCGGCGGTTTGTGTGAAGGTAAGAGGGCGGTACTATGTATACTGCCCGCGCGTTTTGTTAATTCGGGGCTCGCACCGGACCGCATCCGGCATGCTATAGTATGCGCATGTACACTGATTACATACGCTGGCAATTTATTCTTGCGCCGCGCTGGTTGGCACAGCTGGCATTCAATGAAATGCAGGCGCTGCTGCATCTTTTTTCTGTACCGCTGATGTTTCGGACGCTGCTCGCCCATTGGCATAAAGACGCCGTGGCGTACCGGCCCGGTACACTCGGTAACTACGCTATGACTTTCGCCTGGAATATGATTTCCCGCGGCATTGGCTTCTGTATCCGAGTTGTTATTCTTGCAGTTTGGCTGTCAGTAGAGATGGTCTATGGCACTGTCGCGTCCGTTATTCTTATTTTCTTTATCCTCAGCCCCCTGCTGATTATTATAACAGCCGCTACCGGCGCTGTAATGCTGGTTGTCGGGATTTAGCATGCCCTTCTTTATTGATACCCGTCCGTATTATTCGCGGGTCGAAGCTGTCCGAATTACTACCGGTTTGCCGATAAAACTGCTGACTGGCCTCTGCACTGCCGCTGCGCTTTTAGCCGGCCTTGTCAGTGTTATATTCGCTGTTTCCGCTGCGTTTATTGGCTTGACTCTATTGCTCTCTGCGCTGGCTGCTGCCGGAGTACTCATACAGGTCTTCGGCCGCACGTACTATCCATACCTGCCGACACCCCGATCCGTACAGCAAGTACAGCAGGAAACCGGCAAGGTAAATATTGCGCAGGCAGTATCATTTGAATTGTTGAGGATCCTCGGTCGTACACCGCGACTGCATACACCCGCGGTACTGGCTGCCTTGGTGCATCGCACCCTGTCGGCGCCTGTAGTCCACATTTTTCTCCGCCGTCTCCAACTGCCATCTGACAGGCTGTGGCAAACCATGCAGTCAGTGCTGCTGCCGCAACTCACCGAAGCAGACTGGTGTACCGGCATGTTGGCCGCAGCCGAACAAACAAGGGAGGAGACTTTGCACGCTGAACATGCTTTGGCCGCCCTACTGCTCCATCCCGCAATGAAAACATCGCTGCGGGAGATAAACTTCACTGAAGATGATATAGCATTTGTACTCTGGTGGAGCGTGACGGAACGCCGCCAGCAAGCTGCCGCCCGGCGTTGGTGGACAGCCGAACATTTATCTGCCCAGCGCGGTATCGGTCTTTCTTGGGCCGCCGGCTACACGCCGTTCGTTGACCAGTTCGCCCGGCTGCCCAGCGGCAGCGTGTGGGACCAGATACTCATAGGCCACGAAAGTAAGTTAGCCGAGTTGATCAATGTCCTCGCCCGCCAACGGCAAAGTAATGTGCTGGTAGTCGGCGACCCCGGCGTTGGCCGTATCGGCATAATCCGGGAGTTAGCACACCGCATCGACCGCAACGCCGCCCACCCCGCGCTCAATGGACAGCGATTGCTCTACATTAATATTGGTGAATTGCTTGCCTACAGCAGCAGCGATGCCGGCCAACTCACCATAGTCAACCGGGCATTGCGTGAAATGGAGCGTGCCGGCAATATTATTGCCGTCATTGACGGTCTCTCGGCCATTCTTGGCAGTGGAGGCAGCGATAGGCGGGCAAATTTAACTGACATCATCGTGCCATTCCTATCGGCTGCCACCATCCGAGTAGTCGTGCTTCTTGCCACCGAGGAATATCATTTGCGGGTAAAAAGCAACCAGGAACTGATGCAATATTTCGACGTCGTCCAGGTACCCAGCTTGTCAGTCACCGCTACCATGGAGCGAATCGCCTTGACCGCTCGCGGGATTGAACAAGCCGGCAGAATCGTCCTGCCCTATAGTACAATCCGTGCTGTGGTGCAGGATACCGCCTCAATTTATCCGCATGTGCCGTTTCCTGAACGCGCCTATGATTTCCTTGAAGAAGCGATCGTGCTTGCGCAAAGCCAAGGAAAAACTGTAGTTAATCCTGAACACGTATACACCCTCATTGAGCAAAAGGTAGGCATGAATATCGGCCGCTTGCGAGAAGGTGAACGCGAACGTTTGCTTTCACTTGAAGAGCGGATGCACCAACGATTAGTAAATCAAGAGACCGCAGTCAGCACCCTGGCCCGTGCGTTGTTACGCGCCCGCACGGAAGTGCGCACCGCCAAGCGTCCTATCGGCTCCTTTCTCTTTTTGGGTCCCACCGGGGTAGGGAAAACAGAGACGGCGAAGACGCTGGCCGAGGTATATTTTGGCTCCGAGAACAACATGATCCGCTTGGACATGTCGGAGTTCCAAGGTACTGATGCGGTAAGCCGTCTGATCGGCAGTCCGGGACAGCCGGTTGGCCGCCTAACGGCTGCTATTGGCGACCGTCCGTTTGCCGTCGTCTTACTCGATGAATTTGAAAAAGCGGCTGAAGCTGTCCACCAGCTTTTTTTGCAAGTACTCGATGAGGGCCACTTAACCGACGTCGCCGGGCGCCAGTATTCGTTCCTGCATGCCATAATCATTGCCACCAGCAACGCTGGCGCCGAGTTGATCCGGGAACAAATTATGGACGGCCGCGTCCCGCCGAACTTTGAACGGACGCTCCGGGAGCATATTTTGAGCACAAATATCTTGCGGCCGGAATTAGTTAATCGCTTTGACGCTGTGGTTACCTATACACCGCTTTCTGCCGGTCACATCCGTCAGGTTGCGCAGTTGATGCTTCGCAGTTTGAACCAACGCCTCGACCATGAACACGGCATCACCGTCGCGATCACTGACGAGTTGGTAGAATACCTAGTCAGTATTGGATATGATCCTGAATTCGGCGCCCGGCCGATGGCCCGGGCAATACAAGATACTGTCGAGTATGCCGTTGCCCAGCGCCTGCTCCGCGGTGGCGCTGAACCGGGACAGCAAATTATCTTTTCTCAAGCCGAACTGCAAGCACAACGGCAGTAAGTACAGAACAGAGAAGGTATGATTGGGAAGTGACTCAATATCTCTGACTCTGAGCTAACGTTAATTTCTATTCCAGCGGCACCGCCAGTACCTGGGTGCCGTCGAGCACGTACATGGTTGTCTCAGCTGGGTCTACAGCGATGGCTTGCGGTTGTGTCTCCTCGGGCAAGGCCAATTGACGCACCAATGCGCCGTTCGTTTCGAAAATTACTACTCGTTTGTTCGTGCGGTCCAATAAGTAGATGCGGCCAAGTTCCTCAGTAATCAATAATGCAGTATTTTCGGACAATGGCGGTTCTACCGGCTCGAGCGCAAAGTCAACCGGAGCGCCTTTGAAGAATTTTTGAATAGTTCCGTCTCGGTGAAGCGTGTAGATAAACCCGTCGATACCCATACCGGTCACCGTTGCCGCGGCCGGGTCCGGCGATTCGAGCCACCGCTCGCCGCCGGCATAACCCCGCAACGTCTTAGTGTAGCTGTAGATATCACCAACTGCACGATTATACACATACAGACGGTTGCCAAACACAGCGAGTGCGGCAATGTCCGGTGCCTCAGTCGGCCAGGAAATTTCCTGCTTTTGCAGCAAGTCGCTTTTAACATCATATACGGCAAGGCCTGGTTCATCTGATTGCAACACTAAAGCTTTATCCGCTTCTTGCGACACACCGCTGACAAAAAAGCCGATGCCGGACGTTGTTTGGTTTGCCAACTTTGCCGCCGATGCCTCACCTCCGGGCGAAGCAGGCAATGCCAATACAGCTATCGCATTCGACTGCGGATCAAAAGTATAGAGAGCGCCTTGCAAATAGAGCAGATCAGTCAAACCGCCGCGCGGCAAAACGGTTGCAAAGTCTCCGACCAATCGGGCTGCGCCCGCAGCAACCCGAGTTACCTTTGCCAGGCGGTCTTGAGCGTCCGCAATATCCCGGCGCAGTGCAGCCACTTGTTCTTCATATACGTGGGAGGCGGTGGCTTCATCCGTCAGGGCTTGGGCATCCTGCAGCAAAGCGCGGGCTTGTTCACGGTTATCATAGATAAGCGCCGTTGCTGCCGCCTCCTGCTTTGTCTGGGCATCGTGCAGTAACTCGCTGACATGCTGTATTTGTTGGTCGGCTGTACGCTTGCGCTGCAATAATACCAAGCTGCCCAACAGCGCAAATGCTAAAAGAAGAGCCACGACGGCCAATACTTTGCTGGTACGGGGTAAGCGGCGAAATAGGTCACGGGCCGCCAGCCAAATGCGAACTCCTGCCCGGCGAGGCTGCAAGGTAAAGCGCCGCAAAGGTACCGCAGTCAGGGGCGGGACCGGCGCGGCCATAGGCTGCTGTTCTACTGCAGGTCTCCTTCCGCCCCGCCACCGCTGCAGTCCCGACTGTGCATGCCTCCCGGCTGAGATAGTAGCCGACCGCAGCGCCTGCCCGCTCCGCCGTCCGCCTGACACTAACCGAGGCCAGACAGTCGCAGCCGCATGATGCCTAAGCCAGCGTACAACCGCGGTCAACAGAAGCCCCGTTCGCGCCATCACTGATCGGTGGATGATAATCGGTTTGCGCGGACCTAAATTGGCATAAGCTAATACCGGAGCGCGCCGCCCTGTCGGTTGCGCCGCCGCATTCTCCGTTTGCGGTCCGCCGGCAGGCCTCTCGTCCGCAGCCACATATTTCGGCACCAGCGATACTATCAGCGCTGCCACCGGCAACCGAGCCGACCGGTCTTCATAGAGCTGGCGTAATCGCAGAGCAGCGGTGGCCGCCGACCCGTCAACGGTCAACCGGGTCAGGTCGCCGGGACGGTAGATGGCGTCAAAGTTAGAAGTGGCAAAAAAGAGGACATCACGTCCGGCAAGCACACCGCTGGCCACCTGAGAAAACGTCCGCAATGGGTCGGTGACAGGGGAGTGGGACAAACCGGTTGTAATTGATGTCACTTTTTGCCCCCGCGCCAACAAAACAGACGCTTCGCCGGCAGTACTCACATGCAGCGATGTGCCGGCCAGCACACCTGCTGCCACATGGAAAGACCCCATCCAATCTCGCACGCCTTGTTCGGCCAAGTCGTACAGCACTAAGTTCGCTTGGTGTAGGGCGGATTCAAAACTAGGAAGTAACGGACGTGTAGGATCGCGGTAATACTCCCGCTGCAACGCTTGAATAACCGTTTCTAAAAGTTCACGGCCCACTCCGGCCCGATCTTCAGTTTCGGCAACCGCGAACAGGGAACCAAGGTTTTGTTCTACCGCAGCCGGCTCAAAAATGAAGGTATCACCTACCGAGCCGGAACCGTCAAAAAGGACGACTTCGTCTGCATCCACACGCACAGTCGTGCCAAGCGCCCGGGAACTCATATACGGGCTAGTATAGGCGGAATGCGGTTAAGAAAAAAGCCGCTCCGCTTGGTTTTGCATTTTGCCGCGGATACGAGCAAAATCTGTAGCATGAGCATCGCACCCTTTCCGTTAGAAAAAGTGTTTGGCTCGCGCACGCGGGTAAAAATTATCTCCCTGTTTACCACCGGCATAAGCCGGCCCTACTATGTGCGTGAAATTGCCCGTGCAGTCAATGAGCGGCTCAATGCCGTCCGGCGTGAACTGGATATCCTTGAGCGGATCGGCATGCTCACAAGCTACGAAAGTAAACGACGTAAATACTATGCTGTGCAGCAACATTTCATTATTCTTCAGGAACTGACTGCGATCATGCAGAAAATCGGACCGAAAGTTGACGACGGCCTGTTTAAAAATATTGACAAGCTTGGAAACATTGTGTTTGCTTGTGCTACCGGCATGCTTACCGGCCGGCAAGATGCTCCGACAGACTTGTTGCTCATCGGCGATATCAGTGAGCAGAAATTAAAAATTTTCGCTGCTCGTATTGAGCATCAATTGGGCCAGGAACTGTCATATACACCAATTACGCTTAACGAATATCAGTATCGCCGCAATTTTAACGATATGTTCCTACAGCAAATCTTCAGCGGCCCGTACACTGTTATCATCAATAATCTCGACCAACAGCTGCAACCTGACAAAACACATCAGCAGCGGGTAACCTCTTTTCAGGAGGTGTAAGGGAAGGGCAGTTAGCTCAGCGGCAGAGCACTGCATTCACATTGCAGGGGTCACTGGTTCGATCCCAGTACTGCCCACCA
>Ga0210057_1003010_pt1 | contig 23538 bp, 26 predicted proteins | sample CryGeyCG2114_010_2_FD_183968 | JGI IMG/M metagenome (GOLD analysis project Ga0210057, IMG submission 183968) | Groundwater microbial communities from aquifer - Crystal Geyser CG10_big_fil_rev_8/21/14_0.10 (SPAdes) (version 2) | ecosystem: Environmental > Aquatic > Deep subsurface > Groundwater ...
TACTGTTTGAGATAGTATCAGGTTGTTAAAGTGCTAATACCAACTCCTTAAAAAGGAGAAGGTTTATTGTATTTAAAATTCATTATGTTTCTGTTCATTTTGGTCCTTGACATTTAATAGCTAGTCTTTTTCTATCATTTCCTCGACTTTTCTTTTTGCTTCTTCAAGAAGTTCTTTTGACTTTTTCCTCGCCTCGTGAGACTTTCTCACCAGCTCCGCAATTTCCTGCTGTTTTTCCATCGGCAAAACGGGAATAGTCATTTTATTCAATGCTTCGCTTGGTACGGCAGTTAAAATTGTGCCCACACAATGTTTTTTCATCTGCCATTGCATAACAATACTTTTTGTTAGCATAAGTAAAACTTCCGGTAGTACCTCTTCGCTTCTGAATTGAAAAAATCCGTTTGATGCAATATAGCCATTCTGGCTTCCCGCAACTAAAGCGACTTTATTAAGCGAACCTTCAACGCTTGAAACAATTACATCATTTTCTTTCAAGATCCTTTTTGCGCGACTTGGTGCTTCTTTGCCTAAAACCTCTTCAGACCCGTCAATAATTCCATTTGAAGAATTTATATTACCTAAATCTACATATTTATAACTTTCGTCCGGTTTTGGATTAAATCTTGCAGCAATATTTTCTACTACTTTCATGAAAGGTTTCGCACTCTGTGATTGAAGTTGATCAATTAGCTTTTCGTATTTTGGCTGAAAATATTCTGCATCAATTCTATTTGCTTCACTAACATCTGAAAAATTGACAATATAACTCAAGTCATCCTCTACCTGAAAATCCTTTAGTCCTAATTCTTTCAAAAGCAAATCTTCTGCCTGCTGATAAAAAACTTCCGATCGGATAACGCTTTGCTTAGCTGTATTAATAAGATTAAAATTCGATTCTAAAATACTATTTGAAGGAATAGGAAAAATAATATTTTCAATATCATGTATATTTATTTTTGGTTGCGCATTTCCACTAATACTTCTTAAAACTTGTTTTAAACCGATTTGCGAATTAAGGTAAGTTAAAATGAATAGTTTATATTTTAATGAAAAGTCTTTACTAAATTTTATTCCAATATTGTTTTCGCTTATATTACAAACGGCAAATTCCTCGGGGACAGCTGAAGCAACACCAATTGTGTTTCCTACTTTAGAAAGAACTATATCATAAGGAAATAACTGAGACTGCTTGAGACGATCATTATCGCCGTTAGATATATAAATTAAATCACCGTCCTTAGTGAAAAAATTCCCAAGATCGTTTATCCTTATAAAAGGAATACCAGCGCTCAAATAGGCGTCGCTCTTTAATGAAGATCCGAAGGGGCCGCTAACTACTTTGCATCCTGCTTCTTTTAAACTTCTATACTTAAATACTTTAATATCGCTGATTAAGTTTAAGTATTCTAACTGAAAATATTCCGCATCTATTCGTTTCGCCCCCTCAAGTTGTGATTTTTGGATTATTGAATGTTGCATTGACTGGTTATTCTATTGACTACAGCAAGCGCTTGTTATATAATGTTTTTGATCGGAAACGATCAAATTCTTTGGCTTAAGGGCTCCTTTGGAGTCCTTTTTGCTTTTATAGCTTCTTTTTTATTTCCTCCTGAATTTGATTATTCCTACAAATAAAATTTCTAATTTTTTGAATATCAAAAATTGGAACCTTTGTTTCAGAAAGCTCTACAGATACTCTTCTTGCCGTCGTAAATACCACAACTTTTCTTTTATCTTTTAGAAGCTGTGACACTGGATCTGCAAAATCGCTATCTCCACTCCAAAGAATAAAATTTTCTATGTCATTTTTTCCAAAGTCCAAAAACATATCTCTTCCAATCTCCACGTCAAAATTACACTTTCTATGCTCTATAAACTTTATTCCTTTTGAATTTAAATCCTTCAATACATTATTTAGATATTCGATAGTCTTTAAATCGAAATTTCTCAATAATACTTTGTCAATAAAATTTACAAGAATACTCGGAGAATTTAACGCTACACTTGAAACATCTATCGATAAATGCATTATCTTAACTGGTTTTGTGCTAACTGTATATTTAAGTTTCTTTGCTTCTTTAATAAATTGAATAGAATTAGAATTACCCTTTAATGTACCATTGTATAAGCGGACATGTTTTACATTATCAAAAGAGTCCAAAAATTGTTTCAATCTTTTTATATCAATCTTCCACTTCAGCTTCTCACTCCAATAAAAGACGTTAGCATAGTCTATGTAAATAATTGTCGAACCACTGAATAACTCCTCTACTTCCTTTATTCGTTGTGGGAAAAATTTTGCAAGTTTTTCAATTTTATCGGTACTTGGTTTAAACATATTTTACCTCCAAAAACTAAATTCCTCTTTCCTTGCGAATTCTATAAATGCGTCGGCAATTTGGTCTAGGTCGTGGTCAACTGCCTTGTGACCTTTGTAATCTCTTATGATATTTCCATCCCCGTCTTTTTTATAAACATAATCCCCGCTGTTGTCTTTCCCGCTTTTTTTAGAAACCGCCATAAAAATAGGATAGTCCTCAAGAGGCTTTTCAGCCTCTGTCCACTTCTGAAGGAAAAGAACGGAGGTTTTAGTTCCTGTATGTGGTTTGAATGTATTAACACCTAACCCAACAACAGCTAAAATTCTTGCTTTATCAAAGAGAAACTCACGTACATACTGCATATTTGTGTTATTTAAAACTCCTTGTGGCAGAACTATTGCCATACGGCCTCCTGGTTTCAGTAAATTTAATGCCCGTTCTATAAAGAGAATGTGTCGCTCCATCTTATTTCGCAGTTTTCCTTTATCGTTTTTTGCTAAAAAATATTCATTCAAAAGAGTTCTCTCTTTTATTTCTCCGGCAAATGGAGGATTTGTAAGAAGTATGTCGAAATTAAAATACTTAAAATTCTTGTTATTATCTTCGTCCTTTGTGTAGTCGTTGAACTTATATAGTCTCTCCCGGAGCTGGTAACGTGCTTTTTCCTTTTCTCCTTCGTCTCCCTGCCATTCCTGCGGGTTTAATGAATTAAGTTTAAAGATATGAGATTTTCCATCGCCCGCTATAAGCATAAGAGCGCGAGAAATCTTTACGGCTGTATCCGCAAAGTCTATGCCGTAAATATGAGTTACTGCATAATTTACCTTCGTATCTCGGGATTTTTCATCAAGGTCATGATACCAGACGTATTGCATCGCATGGGTTAAAAAACCGCCCGAGCCTGAAGCAGGATCTATAATATACTCGTTTTCACGGGGGTTAATCATTTTAACCGCCATATCTATGACATGACGAGGGGTAAAATACTGTCCCTTCTTACCCTTGGCGATATCGGGGAGCAAGTATTCAAAAGCATTATCTACTATCTCAAGATTTGCATCATAAAGCTTTATTTTTTCCAATTCTCCTACGCAAATCGATAAATGTGCAGGCTCTAGCTGAATTCTCTCGCCTTCTAAAAACAATCCGGGCCATTCTTTTTTTGCATCACTAAAAAGCCTTTGAATATTATCATGTGTTATTCGAGGATCTGATGATTGACGAAACAAGAGTTCATTGTCTCTATCTCGTGCGTATTTTTCATCATATAACTTTGCATAAATTAATTTAAAAATTTCATTGAATGAGTCTACCCCCGCTCCAGCCAGCACTAATTCTTCTAAAACTTTAAGAATTTTTACTAAATCATAAGTAGTATCTAAATCGTCCAGCGTTAGACGGCTTTCGAAAACATCTTCTATCGTTTGGTCGGCACGCGGGATATCCCGAAGAGTGTTTTCGAATTGATGCGGATACGGTCTATATAGAATAACAGTAGTTTTTCCATCGCTAAGTACTCCAATAGGTCCACCTTGTGCGTTAAGGTAACTTTTAATTTGCTCTAATCCGTCTTTTGAATCAGGACTTTTTGCTTCAATAATTATCCATGGAGTTTGTTTATCTTCCTGATAAACAACTATATCTGCAGCTTTTTCGTGCACCTCGCGTCCAAAGTCGACAGAAACTTCTACCGCGATTCGTTCAAGTGGATAGTTATACTCTCGTGCTAATTTTTGAACCCAAAGCTGTCTTACTATTTCTTCAGGTTCACCACTCTGCTTCTCTTCATTCCAAACCAATAAATCTTTATTTCGCACAAAGCATTTCAAATAGTATTTACCCGCCTCTTTTTCAAAGATTTCTAGAGTATCCTCAGGATGTATCGCGCCAAATTCCTCTAGTCCAAATGCTTGATCTTGCTTTCTGAAAATCTTATCTAAAACCTCTTTTGTTGTCATACTTCAATTTTTGATATTACCTTCCCGATTAGCCTCAAATCCGGAGTGAAGGGAATTTTATCATATTTTGGATTTTCTGGAGCTAAATGAATTTTCCCCTTAACATTAACGAACCTTTTAATAGTCGTCCCATGGTCATTTCGAGCTAAAACTATATCCCCATTTCTAAACTCATTGATCTCGTACTTAACAACTACTATGTCTCCATCATTAAGTCCTGCGCCGACCATTGAGTCTCCTCGTACTTTTAAAAGAACTATCCTATCTGAAAGCTTTGCAAGGTCCTTTGATATCTCTTTCCATTCTCCATGCTGTTCTAAAGTATCCATGAATGGTCCGGCTGCTGTTACTCCAACCATGGGGGCGTATACAGAAACATTTAATTCATCATAACCCTTTTGAGTAACTTGAAGGCCACGCGCAGCTCCCTCTGATTTTTTAATATACTTCTTCTCCTCAAGAATTTTAAGCAAGTCTAAAACTGCTTGATTAGACGCCACATTTAGCTCACTTCTAATCTCAGAAAGCGTTGGAGGATATCCAGAGTATTTTATGTTTTTATAAATAAACATAAGGGTTTGTTTTTGTCTTTCAGTAAGACCTTGATGATGGACAGTCATAAATTTATCGTAACTGACCATTTAGTCAGTGTCAACTATAAATTTCTATATCAAACTTAATTATTTCTACTTTTTTGAGGCTGGGAGGAAATAGAAGCAGGAATCATGAATCAGGAAGCATGAATCAAAAAATAAGTAGAAGGCGTGCGTTAAAAGGTTAAGGAGTTAACGAGTTAAAAAGTTAGCGGGTTATTTTCTAAACAAAGTAACATAATCCTTCATTTCAAATAAACGATTTCGAGAATAGCCTGTTTTTTCCACCAATATTCCCAAATCAACTAAATCTGAAACTAGCTCTCCTGCAGCACGAAAGCTGACCCCCAATACTTCGCTAACGCTTTTCACATTAACAATCGGGTAGGAAAATAGATGAAAAAGTACTTTTCTTGCGCGGGGAACTTTTCTGCCAAGTGTTGCAATCTTTGATTCATATTGCTCTCGTAACACAATAATGTTTTCTAATTTTTGCTTACTCTTATCGCTAGTCATAACTATACCCTCCAGAAAAAAACGCACCCATCCCTCAAGGTCATTCTCCTGCCGTACCGCATCAAGTTTGTCATAGTAAGATTGGCGATGTTCTTCAAAGTAATCAGATATGTATAAAACCGGCCTAGAAAGGAATTTACGCTCAATAAGCTGAAGCGTAATTAATAGTCTTCCTATACGACCATTTCCATCTAAAAATGGATGTATAGTCTCAAACTGGTAATGCATTATCGCTACTTTAATTAAGACAGGAATATTAAGACTATTGTTATGCCAGAATTTCTCCCAGTCAGAGAGTAGTCCACCTAGCTCTTCGTGACTTGGGGGCACAAAATGAGCTGTACGAATTGATGAGCCTCCGATCCAGTTTTGGCTGGTACGTACATCACCCGGCATTTTATGCTTACCTCTTACTCCGGCAAGCAACCTAGCGTGCGTCTCTTTAATTAAACGCACAGATACCGGCAACTGGTTTAGCTCGCTAATTGACCAATTCATTGCATCTATATAATTACGAACCTCTCTCCAATCATCACGTCTTTCAGGTTCAATTTCCTCTTCTGGTAAAAGTACCTCGTCTATTTCTGTACGTGTTCCCTCGATGCGTGAAGAACTAACCGCTTCTGTCTTAACGTGCATTTGAATAAAATAATCAATGTCAGGCACTAGCCGAGAGTATGCATTAAGCTCTCCTAGAAGTCTCGTGGCCTCCTCAAGCAGTATTAGAGTGGATTGGTTGCCGACGATAAACGGTCGATTTATTTTTTCAGGAGTAAAGCTCTGATACTCAAGGTCTGAGCTTGGATGTATCAACCTTAACTTACCAGCATTAAAATTTTTCATATGGTAAATATAACATATCTTATTTTACTTTACAAGCGTAAAGGTAAATATAGATTAGTGTATTTTACTTTCTCACCTCAAAGCTTAACAAAGACTGTTGTCCTTAGTCTTCGGCTTTTCTCGCGGTCTATCTGTCTTTGCTAAGTCTTTAATACGAAGATGGCGGTTCATGCTATAGCGATACTTTTCAATTCTAGCACAAGTGAGGGTGTGAAGAAATGGGAGGGAGAATCATGAAGCATGAATCATGAATCATGAAAAAAGTATTATGTATCAAGTAGAAAGTATGAAGTATCGTGAATTTTTTTGGTAGAATGGGTATATGAAAAGATATCAAAAGCTCAACGACGGGAATCATATACCAGTTTTTGGTTTGGGAATGTGGGAATCAGAAGAAGCGCTGATCGGTGATGCGATAAATTCTGCAGTTACAAACTTTGGGTATAGACATATTGATTGTGCGAGCATTTACGGTAATGAGCAGGCGGTAGGCAAAGCCCTAGAGGGTGTTATTGGTAATCTAGTAAAACGAGAGGATCTTTTTATAACCAGTAAGCTTTGGTGTACTGATCATAAGTCGGAAGACGTTGAAAAAGCCTGCAAGAGTTCGCTTTCTGACCTACGTCTGGATTATCTCGATTTATACCTTATGCATTTCGGAATAGCACTACAAAAACGCGGAGATGATTTAGAACCCCTAGGAAAAGATGGAAAGGTTCTCTTAGATGCAGTCTCAATACAGGAGACGTGGCAGGCTATGGAAAAGCTTGTAAAAAAAGGACTAGTAAAAAGCATAGGTGTTGCCAATTTTACAACAACCATGCTTGTCGATCTTTTAACATACGCAAATATTAAACCGGTAATAAATCAAATTGAGCTTCACCCATATAATACTCAGGAACAACTAGTTGAGTTTTGTAAATATAAAGATATTTCTGTTACAGCGTATTCTCCTCTTGGCAGATATGGGGTAAAGGACATTAAAGGGCCCAAGCTTTTTGACGAACCGATTATTAAAACGCTGACAAAAAAATACAAAAAAACGCCCGCCCAGATTCTGTTAAATTGGGGGATAATGCGTGGAACTATTGTTATTCCTAAAAGCACGAATCCTGAGAGGATTGAGGAAAATAGCTATATTTTCGATTTCAAGCTAACAAAGAAAGATAGATCAGATATTGATTCACTGAATAAGAATTATAGATTTGTAAATCCTATGGATTGGTGGGCAGTCCCCTACTTTGCATAAAACTTTTTACTCTGCTTTTTAACTATGTATCTCCACATTTAATTTCAAGTTTCAATTCTCCACACATCCCATAATCTCATTCCAATATTCGCTGGAACGTTGGAACGTTTTTCGCAGTGCATTGAAGCTTATAAACTAGGGGAAGAATGGATTAGGAATAAAAGTTAAATTTAGCTGGGTCAAATTCTTTGATATTTTTTGTTGCATCCAATATTTCTATTCCTAATACCTTGCCGCTTTTATCCTCATCAACAATAATCGATTCGGAAATTTCACGGCTTGCGTCATATTTTCCCTTCGACAACTCTATATACAAAGCATTATCTTTTTTATCGTATCTAATATTCATGTTTTTATTTTAGATAATATGCAGTAACAATACTTATTTTTGAACCCTCCGTAACTGTTATTACTCTCAATATTTTACTACCAATCAGTTTATCGCGCAACCTCCTGGTCCGAAAGCTTTTAGTTATTGAATCCGGATCCTTAACAGCCTTAATAACGCTTATTTTTGAGATAGCTCTTTGTTTTATTTGAATAACAGCGTGCTCAGAAAACACTATTGGCATAAATAAATTCTAGCACATTGGAACTGGGGATTATTTTCCACGCTTATTCTTCGAATTCGTAAACTTATCTATTAAACCCTTAACACTCCCTCCTTCAAATGCTCTGAGGATTTCAAGAGGGGTTACAAACACTATAGTATTACTCTTATCAGACGACAATTCGCTTAGCGTCTGGAGCGTTCTGACGTGAAGCCCCCCGGCGCTTTTCGAGAGAGCGCTTGCGGCCGACGCGATATTTGCTGCTGCTGCCTTTTCTCCTTCCGCGCGTATAATTATCGCGCGGCGTTCGCGCTCCGCCTCCGCTTGGCGCGCAATCACACGTTTCATCTCATCAGGCAAAATAATATCTTTCAGCTCCACGCCTTCGACTTTTACACCCCATGGGTCTGTCGCGCGATCAATAATTTCCTTGATTTTATCTGCAACTTTATTTCTTTTCGAGAGAAGATCGTCCAGAGAAGTTTCGCCAACTACGTTTCGCATCGTAGTTTGTGCTAGCTGTGAGACCGCAAAGAAAAAGTCCTCAACCTCAAGGACTGCCTTTGCGGAATTTGTGACTTTGTAGTAGATAACCGCATTAACTGTAGCAGATATGTTGTCTTCAGTAATCGCTTCCTGGTCGGGTACGTCAACCGCCTTAACCCGAATATCAATCCTTTTATAACCCTCTATAATAGGCCAGACGAGTCTCCACCCCGGCTGGAGAATCTTTATAAATTTTCCGAGACGGAATTTAACGCCGCGCTCGTACTGATTAATCTGCTTGATGCTAAGAAGAAGTATAAATAGCGCTATGCCCAGCAAAATAAGAAGTATCATGCCCCTATTCTATCACACGAGAACTATTCTGAATCATTTCTTGCGCGGCGATTTGCCTCCGAGGCGCGGACCTGACTCTCATTCATCCCGAAATGGTGTGCTATTTCATGCCAGACAGTATGCTTTACGATATCTCTTAGATCATCAATGTCGCGTGCAAAATACTTCATGGGGCGCTTAAAAATTGTAATCTTATCAGGGAGTGCCCCCGTATATCCCGCTCCCCGCCTGAGAAGAGACACTCCCTCATAAAGCCCAAACAGACTCATTCCGTGCCTTAACCTCAGCTTTACTCTCTGCTGAAAAGTGGGTATGTCTTCAACTACTATCGCGACGTTATCGAGTTTGTCTAAAAATTCCTGCGGAATAGTCCCGATAGCCTCGTCTACTAATTTTTCAAACTCCTCCCTATCCATAAGGCATTCTAGCACAAGTCAGGTAATAGGGAATAGATACTAGATACTAGATACTAGATACTAGATACTAGATACTAGAAAATAGAAAATAGACAATAGATAATAGTGAGTAGTGTTTGCAATTCTCAATTTTTCTTATAAAATCAATGCTAATTGTAAAATTTATATGTCACGTTTGGAATTAGAATTTTCGCCCCAAGAGGATAGACCCTTCCAGCCACAGATTGAGTATTCGGACCCATCAAAAAATCCTGTAACGGTTGCAAAAATGACCTCAAATATTCTTGATAGATTTTTTGACGGCACTGTGGACGATTGGTTAATTAAACTTTTATCAGGTGATACGCTTGATCTCGTATATTCTGCAAGAAAAGGATTTCTTTCAAACATAGAATCATTTTCTAGAACACACATGGTTGATCTAAAAAGTTTTGAATATTTCCTAAAAAAGCAAAAGACTTATTCAAGCGATGATCCAAACGGAGAAGAGAGAGAAGCTTTTTCACGAGTTTTTATCGCTTTCGGGGTTCTTCCCGAAATCGCACATCACAAACTGCTTCCTAAAGGATACGCGAGAAGAGGAAACATGGGTCCTCCTTTCACAACTACCGAACTGAATGAAAGGATAAATGAGCTGGGATTACAAATCCGGCAAATTGTAGGCGGCAACGTAAATCCAAATGAGGATCTTATTGGAAAGCCGCCTTTGCTTAGAACCTATTGGACATTTCATGCGCTGGCTAACATGCCGGAGCGTTCAATTGAAGCTGACAATATTTCCGGGATAAAAGAATCTACGCTTGAAGCACTCGCTGAAAAATACTCAGATCCGCAGAGTTGGTAAGAGTAAACTGCAAACTAAACTTTTGTTATTTTCTCCCAAGGAAACTCCGCTCTTCCGAAGTGGCCGTAGGAGGAGGTCTTTTTATAAATCGGCCGGCGCAAATTTAGTCCTTCTAAAATTCCTTCAACTGACGTGTCTAATATTTTCCCCATGAAATCTTTTATCGCCTTATGCGACACCTTTTCCGTCCCGAAAGTTTCTACCTCCTGCATAAGAGGCTTTTTCGCTCCTATAAAATACGCCAGATACACTTCCGCCTTATCGGCTAGTTTATGAGCGACTATATTTTTTGCCAAAAATCTGGCGGCGTATGCCCCGCTCCTGTCAACTTTACTGGGATCTTTTCCTGAGAATGCTCCGCCGCCCACTCTTGCGTACCCCCCATACGTATCGACTACAATTTTTCGCCCTGTAAGCCCGGTATCCGCCGCCGGCCCTGAGAAATGCCAGACATTTGTTCCGTTTAGAATTAAATCTTGTTCTTTAATTTTAAATTCGTGTTTTTCAAGAACCGGAGTGACTGCCTTTTTAAATAAATCCGCTTTTACTTTTTTCAAGCCCACTTTTTTCTCATGCGGAACGGCAAGAACGACCTTTTCAATAGACTTTGGCACGCCATTTTCATACCTTACCGTCACCTGACTTTTACCGTCCGGCCGAAGATAGGAAAGCACCTTTTTCTCCCGCAGGCTGTCGATCTTTTTAACCAAATCGTTTGCGATTACAATAGGAAGGGGCATAAGCTGAGCAGTTTCATTGCACGCGTAGCCAAACATCATTCCCTGATCCCCCGCCTCTTTATTGTGAACGCCGTGCGCAATTTCACTGGACTGAGTATGTATAAAAACGTCAACGGGCGACTTGTGGCTGAAGCAGAGCTCGTCAATGGTATACCCTAGCTTTTTTATTTCGCGTCTTGCAATTTTTTCGTAATCAATTTTGGCAGTTGAGTTTATCTCTCCACCCAAAACAACACAGTTTTTTGTAACAAATGTCTCAACGGCAGTTTTGCCATAAGGGTCAAATTGCAATACCTCATCAAGAATTGCGTCTGAAATACGGTCTGCTATTTTATCAGGATGTCCTGAAGCGACAGACTCTGAGGTAAAATATGTAGTTTTTTTCATATTTGCTTGAACGTGTCAAACCGCATCTGCATTTATGCAATGGCACCGTAATATTGACGGTTGCCGTCCGCCAGCTGGCGGATCTCTTGATGCAATATTATTAAAACATAAATAATAATTGATATCAATATACCCCTTGTAATTTATTTTTAAAGTTCCTACTATATCTACGTGGACGATACCATATCTAAAGAAAAATTCATAAGAGACGCTAAAAGAATATTCAAGCAAAACACTTTCAAAGGCTATTCAAAGTGGAAAAAAAAGCATTATAAATTCATCGCGCCCTCAGATAGGGAATACACATTTCAGTGGCTTTGGGATACGGCATTTCATGCTATAGTTCTTTCGCATTTTGACACAGAATGGGCAAAAAACGAAATTTTAAATTTTCTGAAAGGACAATGGAGTGACGGCTTTCTTCCCCATATTATTTTCTGGGGGAATAAAAAAAGACTCCCTCACTGGGCGTATATAGAAAGCGGTCTTTCGATAAGACCCAAAACTACATCAATTACTCAGCCGCCTATTCTTCCTATCGCAGTCGAGTGTATTTACAGTAAAGATAACGACAAAGAATTTTTAGTTAACACCGTAGAAAAGCTTGCAAATCACCACAAATGGCTCCTTTTTAACAGAGATAATGATAAAGACTATTTAATTTCCATAATTTCGCCTAATGAGTCGGGAATGGACGAGCTTCCCGTTTTTCAAATCGCGGCAGGCTATAAGGGACTTGATACGCCGCGCCTCCACTTTACATATAGAAAAGGAGATTTTCAAAATCACCGCTATAGATTTAACAGCAAAAAGATTTTAGAAAAGGATTATTTTAATGTCGAAGAGCTTCTTTTTAACACCATTTTTATAGAAAGCGCCAGATGCATTTCAAGGCTTTATAAAGTTTTAGGAAACGATAAGGAGTCAAAGGAATTTTTAAGAATCGCAGACAAAAGCGAAAAGGCGCTTCTTACTAAATGCTGGGACAAAAAAGAGAAAATATTTTACTCTCTGTATTCAAACAAAGAAAAAAGTGCAAAAGTAAAAACTGTCGCGTCTCTAATCCCTATTTTTCTTGACGGGCTAAAAGACAAACAGCTTGAGGATTTAATAGCAAACCATCTGATAAATGAAAAAGAGTTCTGGACGCCCTATCCTTTTCCGAGTGTTGCAAAAAATGAGATATATTATCAGCCCGAAGATACTCCTCTTTATAAAGTAAAACTTTTATGGCGTGGTCCGACATGGATTTCCACCAACTGGCTTATTGTAAAAGGCCTTAGAAAGCACGGCTATCACTCTCTAGCAAATAGTGTCATTAAAAGGATGGTTGAGATGACAGAAAAACATGGATTCCGCGAATATTATAATCCCGAAACGGGCCAGGGATACAGAAGGCGCAACTTCGGCTGGAGCACTCTGATAATAGATCTGTTGTAATCTTTTTTAATTTCCGTCTATAATTAAAAAATGGCAAACGAATTATTTGGAATTCTTCTTCCACTCCAAATCAATCCTCTTCCTTGAAGATTTTCTCCCTTACAACTTCCTTTATTACTTCCGCCTCCGGCATCAGCTCTTTCAAAATATTTCCGTATCTTATCGGATTGTGGATTAGATACGCTTCCAAATCCAAATTTAGTCTGTAATCATAAAGTCGAATAGTACCGCAGTTGCATATCTTTCCAAACAAACTCTGAATTAACTCTATTTTTCTAATATCGTCAAAGTTTGCCCTCTGCTCTGTCGTAAATAGAACTCCTCTTCTGTGAATTATTTCTCTGGGCGTTATCTCGTAATAATCATTTATCCAGTCAAGGACTATATAGACGGATAGTGAAATTTTTAAAACCGCTAAAATTCCAAAAAGGATAAAGGACGCGTATGGAGCATTCAGTCCAAACCTAAGACCGATCTCAACGAAATTGAGGGTCAGAAAAAGAGCACCTATTATAATCGCAGAAAATATATCAACCGCAATAAGTTTTATAATTAATATTGAAATACTCTGGCGGATATTGATGTGAGAAATAGAAATTTTATCGCTTCTTTCACTCTTCCCTGCCTCTTTTTTTAGCGGTTGATCAGGCATATTTAATTAAAAATTCCGGCTATTAAAATAATTATTGCATAAATAAGAAGTATTGCAAAAGCAAGTATGCGTATCCACAAATAAAATTTCTTGATATGGCGCATGAGTCTAGTATACACTAAGGAAAAGCATATTATGAAAAGACTGATTATTTTTATCTTAATTATAATCGCGGGGGCCATTATTTATTTAGTTCTTTCAAAGACAAACATTTTAAAACGAAATTTTCTCCCTGCTGACAAAATAAGCCTTACTGAAAGCAGTAAAACTCTTCTTGAGGATATACCGCTGGTGTCTGTTGTCGCGGACAATCTATCAGTTCCTTGGGCGCTCGCATTTTTACCGGACAACAGGCTTTTAGTGACGGAAAGAAACGGCGCTATAAAATTAATTGACGGTGAGACGATTTCAACGATTAAAAAAATTAATGTTCGTCAGGATGGAGAAAGCGGACTCCACGGAATAGCTGTCGATCCTGAATTTGCGTCAAACAACTACATTTATGTTTATTATACATATCAAGTAAATGGGCAAAATACCGTAAATCGCGTTTCGCGTTTTAGATTTTTTGACGATATTTTAACGGATGAAACAATTCTTGTAGATAATATTCCGGGCGGCCGCATTCACGATGGAGGAAGAATAAAATTCGGTCCCGACGGCTATCTGTATATTACAACGGGTGACGCTGCCAAACCTTCTCTTTCGCAAGATACAACTTCTCTTGCCGGAAAAATTTTAAGAGTCGATAGGAATGGAACTTTTGCTCCTGACAATCCGTTTGGAAGCGCCGTCTATTCCTATGGGCATAGAAATCCGCAGGGAATCGCGTGGGATAGTAAAAATCAGCTTTTTGAGACAGAACACGGAAGTTCTGCTGCCGACGAATTTAACAAAATTGAAAGGGGGGGTAATTACGGATGGCCTGTTATTACGGGAGACCAAACCGGAACAAATATGATAGCCCCTCTTCTCCAGAGCGGAAGTAAAACTTGGGCGCCTGCGGGACTTGCCTATGTTAACGGGAAATTTTATTTCGGAGGTTTACGCGGAAGCGCATTATTTGAAGCTGAGCAAGTAAACGGAAAATTCAAATTAACGGAGCATTTTAAAGGAGAGTTTGGAAGGATAAGAGAAGTGATAATTGGACGTGACAATATGCTTTATATAACCACGTCAAACAGAGACGGGCGCGGAATTCCATCAAACGGCGACGACAAGATACTAAGAATAAATCCCGAAAAGCTAGAATAGTAAATGGTATTTTGCCCGCAGTTAAGTATCTACGCCTCAGTCAAAAGTTAAGTATTTATTAAAATAAAAGTGTTTAAAAATTGAACAGTTTAGAATAGACTTGTCCCGTTTACTGGACAACGGGACTAGAGATATATTATCACCTAACTTCTCTTATCTCAGCTCCTTCTGTTGCTGCGCTTTCAAAGTTAATAGTTTTTATTAAATTAATTAACTTCTGCTCAAGTTCGTCATCAATCTCCGGAAACCTTGCGTGGACCACAAAACTACCCGTGTCGTTCGGAGTTTCCTTAGTAAAAAAATCGTAGCTTATGTTTTCCTCGTTCTCTCTAACCCACCCCGTCCACTCTCTTTTATTTATAGAAATTTGCTGTTCGCGCATAATGTCATCTGGCCTTATCAAATCAAAAACAGTCGCAGAATAAAACATATTGGAGTCAATCGCGCCCGGGATATTTAACTTTATGCTCTCAATCACCGCTCCGCCGAATGGCTCAATATTTTCAATTTCCCAGTCTGAAGGATGAAAAAAACTTACCGTTAGGCCTTTGTACTCTTTCCAGTCAGGAGGAATTTTGAATTCCGCTACTTTTGTGGGAGCGGGACTTTCGGTTTTTTTCTCAGTGGTATCTTTTTTTATAGGAAGTCCTGTTATAAAAAAATAAGAAGCACCAAGAAGAATTAAAATAATAAGCGCTATAAGCCAATTCTTAAAATCCATACGCATATCCTACCATATACGCGACATTATACGAAATAGTAAAATTCCTATCAAATCAATAAAAATCGGGATTATAAGATAGAGGGATGCCGTATAAAATATTCTGGTAGCTTCAATTTTCGGAAGCCATTCAACGGTAATTACCGGAATTCTTAGACCTATGATAAATAGAACTATTCCAAGCATGATCGCGACGGTCAGAAATGGTAGAGCAAAGCCCAAGTCTTTTTTGCTTGCGTACATTGTATTTGATATAACAAATATCGAATAAATTGATACTAAAGTTTTTAGAATAGAAAATCCTGAAGAATTTGCTATCAGCAAATAAATTATTCCCAAAATTAAAATTATCCCGACAGCAACCGGCGCGATGCTTATGGCAAATTCATTAAAAATGTTCGTCCTTTGAATAGCAACACTCCCCAGTTTTATGCTTTCATCTTCTCTTTTCGGCAGTAAAATCATCTTCCCGGTAGAAACGAGTAATATTTTTGCAGCAAAAAAATGAGACAGTTCGTGAATTAATACTCCCGGAAAAAAAATAAACGCGAGTATGTTTGTTGAAATTTTTTCGCTTCCGCTAGCCGTGTAAAAAAATGAAAATATTTCCTGCGTTAAGCGTTTTGATAAAAAAAATAAAAATAATATGAGCAAGTTAAAAAGCGCAAAATACTCCATTATTTTTTTATTATTGAGATTAAATAATTAGGAACCCTATCTTCCCACTCCTCTCCTTTTTCTATCAGTTCTCTTATTTTAACACCTTCGTATTTATACCTCTCAAAATATCCGACTCTCCAGACTTCAAATCCCGCGTTTTCAAAAATTCCATTTACCCATTCATTGTCTCCCAAAACGACAAATTTTTTTCTTCCGATTTTTTTAAGCATGAGCTCTAACCATTCATCATCATCCGGAACATCTGGCACATCATAAATTGCCTTAACTCTGTTTTCTAAGCCTTCGTGTTTCAAAAATCTTTCAATCATTTCTTTTCTCTCAGAAAGACTCCATGGATTATCTTTACTGTTCGAGTTAGGGGAACCAAGTATGATAATTATTTTTTCAAACTGCCCCAGAGCCTGATGGACAAGCCACGCGTGCCCCAGATGAAAAGGTTGAAAACGCCCCACGACAACGGCCACTTTTCCACTCTCCATGAAATTATTATAGCAGGAATAGATTTAAAATTAACGGAAAAAAAATTTAAAACTCTGCTGGAACCTTGTCGGTAGGATGGAATATTTCAATGTCCTCATTTGTGCTATCTAGGTAAAACCATAATTCCTTTCCTTCCATTCCGCGATTTTTAATTATAGAAATTTCATCACCGGCAATCATTTCTATTGGCTTATTTTCTGTAAGATCGACGATTTCTCCCAATGCCATAAGAGCTTAGCCGAAAAACAACTGCGGAATGTAAGACAAAGAAAAGCTTGGCGGTCTGGGTCAAGGTGGTTATTAAAAAGATGGGTGGGGTTTATTGGTTGATTTTGTTTGAGCTGGAAGCTCAATACTTGGCAAGGCCAAGAGAACAAAAATCAACACGGAAAACCCCATGAAAACCGTACTAAATCGCGGAAATTAACTTATCCTTCGGGAACAAGCGTGCTGCACTTGCTTTTCTGCGAAGCTTACTCTTCCCAAGGGAAACTGGTGCTACCCAAAGCGAGATTGCCGATGTGGACGCGTTAGTTGGCGCCGTAGCCGTTCGGGGTTGCCAGGGCGAACCAGAGATGTCCCGGCCCAAAGCTCGGGTCAAGACCCTGGTCCATCAAGACCTCAAACTGGCCCCAAATGCAGTAGCCGCCATCTGGGAGAGGAGTTCCGTCAGATCCGCACGGACCGACCCAAACGATCTTGTAGTGCCAGACTGCACCCGAACCCCCGGGCATAGCTCCATTCCACTCATTGTTTTCCCAGGCGTCATATCCGTTTGGATCTGTCCAATCCTCAGCATTTCCCCTGTCCCATTCGGCGTTCCACTTCATGGTCAGGTTGTCGTTGGAATAGACGCCGAGACAGTCAGCAGGAGCGCTACGCTGAAGGCACCAGCCGCTGGCAGGACCGTTGAAGATGCGGGCGGTCCGGTTGTAGCCGAATTCGTCGAAGCCCCCGGCTGAAAACGCTACAGTTGCGATGCCAAGCACGGCAACAAGCGCGACTAAGCCGAAGATGATTGTTCTTTTGAACACGGATCTACCTTTCTGTGAATGGTGGTCGTTAAGGATGCGGATAGATTCTAAGCTGTTACCTCCTGTGCTTTTGAATAGCTGGTGGTTTTTGGATTTCTCCGATAACCACAGAATTGTCTTCCCCGTTAGGGAACACAGAAAAACAAGCTTGTTACAAGCTGATCTTACTGTGTTCCCCGTAATAGGAAAAACAAATTAATTTCCGCAATTTTTTAAAGAGCTATACAAAAAATGCTTTCAAATTTAGTGCATGCTAAACGCAATATATAGAAAGCAATGGAATTATACCACTCTTAAAGCTCAAAGCCGAATTTCCCGCCAAAAAAGCGACTCGCAGTGTTTTTAAATCTTTTTTAATCTCTTTTAATCTTTTTAAATCTCTTCAAATACTCGGGTAATCGATTTTGTCCCGTTTACTGGACAACGGGAAAATTTTATATTACTATTGTTGTATTATTGAATATCTGCCAATGTGAGAAGATATAAATTTCTGCAAAAAGAGGATGTGTTTGAGGCGCTCAACAAAGTAAGAAACGCTCTACTCGCTGCAAAAAACGGTAACGATGTTGAGCAAATAATGAGCGGAATCCTGACCTTTGATGAACGAATGAAGATAGGAAGGCGGATACAAATTGCCGAATGTCTATTAAATGACTTGCGAATTGAAGAAATTCAAAGGCTTTTGAAGGTAGGAAGGACTACAATTGCACAAGTCGCAAAGAACTTGGAAGATTACGAAAAATGCTTTCATTTGATTCGTGCTCGCAATGAAAAAGTTGAAAAAATATATAAAAATAAAAGCCACCGCCTTGTTGGAGGTTCGATGAAAATATTTAAGACAAAAGAATATACGGGTTTTAAAAGAAAAGATGTTGCACGGTAATTTGTTGTTTGTCCCGTTTACTGAACAACGGGATTAGACTGTTGTTATAGTTTAAAATAGTCTAAGTTTGGGTTTCCATACTGTAAATTAATAACTGCAAATTAATAAGAAGTAGGTTTTAAAAAAGAAGATTTTACCAAAAAATAATCACTCTAACTTCCTCAACAAGCTATTTTACTTAAACGTGACTTAGCTTACCTGGCCCGACACGCTTCAGAAGCGTTAGAAGGGTTTACAAACGATTCCTAAAATCTATCTCTACCGCCTCAAAAGCAATCTGCTCTGCTCTATTCCAATAATCTGCCAGAGGCTTACGCTTTCTATATTCCTCACTTCCCGGCAAATGCCTTCCCAAAATCCTTGAAAAATGGTCAAATTGTTCTCTAGTAAATTCGTGTACATGAATTATGCTAGTAGACTCGATCGCGTTAAGAGCCATATTCGAAAGAACAGTCGAGTGTTGTTTAAGAGCTTCTATTTTTATGGTTTTTCTATTATTGAAATACTCATAAAATTCCCTCGCAGCCTCGCTACGTGACATAGCTGATATATCTCTTCCGCTAAAAAATGGTCCGATAACAGAATCAAAAATAAATTTTTTTCTATGTTTTTGGCCTAATTCGCTCTCCTCAGAAAGCAGCTCTTGAGGCATTTCTGGGTGTAGTGCTTGACCGCTATCTGTGGTTCTTCTCTCCCACTCACCACTTCTCAAAAGTCCATCCAGTTCGTCTGCTAAACCTATTTCAAAACCTCTCTCTATATGATGACTCATATCCGTATAATATATCTCTTAAAACTGCAAATCAAGCTTTTGTACTTACCGAGTTTGCGCGCTGGCGGTTTCTTCTATAGTCACAGTCTTTCGGACAAATGCCCTTTCCGCTTTCATCTAAACAATCAGGACACATTATAAAATGCCTGTGGCACCCGACAGTCGCGCAGTTAATGTAGTTTTCTGAAGGTTTTAAACATTTTTCGCATCGCCCTACTATTTCGTGTTTCTCATCGTCCAAACCAAATCCCATCGTAATTCTTCCATCAAAAACATAAAGTTTTCCTTTAAAATGCTCGTTCGGATATTTTTCCATATAAGTTACTATTCCGTTTTTTAATTGATAAACATCCTTAAATCCGTTCATCATTAAAAACCCCGACGCTTTCTCGCACCTGACTCCTCCGGTGCAAACCGTGAGAACTGTTTTGTCTTTCAGATGTTCGAGACGCGGCAATTCTTTTTTTAAATCCCTAAAATTTTCAAGTCCCGGAAGAACAGAGTTTTCAAATCTTCCGGAAAGATACTCATAATCATTTCTCATATCAACAATATAAAATTCTTTTTTATTTTCAAACCACTCGTGGAGTTTTTCGGCAGTCAAATACTTTCCAGTCGTTTTGTTGGGATCAAAATCCATATCGCCTAAATGAAGACTTACTATCTCGGACCGCACTTTTACAGAAAGTTTTTTAAAAGCGTTTCCAGTGCCCTCCGACTTTTTCCAGTTAATGTCGGCAAACCTTTTGTCTTTTGACATGTATTCGATATATTTATCTGTATTTTCAGTCAAGCCCTCGACCGTACCATTTATCCCCTCCGGAGAAACAATAACTCGTCCAGTCAAACCTAAAGATTCGCAGATTTTTCTCTGCACTTTTATCTCCCTTTTGGGATATTGAATTTTTACGTATTTGTAGTAAAGCAAAATAGTATGCATGGAGATATTCTACCTTACCCACAATTATAGAACAAGGCAGGCTTAAAGTTCCTCCGTGTTTTAATCGTATGTTCGTACGAACATACGATAGTTTTAGCTGGATAGTGTTTAGTTCTCAATAACGAAAACGGGGTCAAGCTCGAATGAATGTGATCAAGGACTTATTAGAAGGCGGATAATTATTTGAGGATTTCGATAAGCTCGACTTCAAAGATTAACGTTGAGTTTGGAGGAATACTTCCCACACCCTGCCCGCCATACGCCATATCGGGAGGGATGGTAAGCTTTCTTCTTCCTCCGACTTTCATGCCGAGAACTCCCTCGTCCCAACCCTGAATTACCGCGCCGACTCCGATTTGGGTTTGAAAAGGTTCGCCCCTGTCGTATGAAGAATCAAAAACAGTTCCGTCGGTAAGAGTCCCGGTATAATGAATAACTATATCGTCTCCGCTTTCAATAACAGCACTCCCCGTCCCCTCTTCAATGTCTTCTATAATTAGCTCACCAGAACTTACTGCCATATCTTCTAAATTTAAATCAATTGTATCATTTTTACTATCATTTTGCCCCCATCCGAAAAGTCCAAAAAGAACTACGCCAAAAATAAAAACTGCTGCTAAAGAAAAGCTAACATATTTATTCACAAATTCCAATTTAACAATCAGTGAAGCCATAAGTCAAGTACACAAAAAGCCGCAGAAGAATCTGCGGCTTTTTTCAAGTGTCTATATGAATTTAATACACTTATACTTGTGGTGGATTTCCTCCAGGCATATTTCCGCCTGACGGCATATCTCCACCCTGCCCACCTTCACCTTCTCCAGGCGTTCCGGGTGTGGGCATTCCGCCGCCTCCCGGCATACCTCCAGGTGCTGGAGGTACTGCTGGCTCATCGCTTCCAGGCATTCCGCCCGGCGCTGGTGGGGTAGGCATTCCTCCTCCTGGTGCAGGGGGAGTTGGCATACCACCCGGTGCAGGGGGAGTTGAAGGCATTCCCGGCTGAGGCATACCTCCCGGCATTCCTCCTCCCGGAGTAGTTGGTTGTCCTCCTTGATTTTGGTTATCGTCCATAAATCGTTTCACCCCCTCTTCTTAGAAGCTCTTGTCCGATTTGTCGCATCGGACTTAGAGATTCTCAAACCCGCCAAAGTGAAGATTCGACTGCGTGGATGTAAACCTCGAGTCGAACCTGAACGGCGGCGGGCAACTATCTCTAACCCATCTTAACATGAAATGCAAAATAATTACAAGAAAAAATGGCTTAGACAGTTAAATTAAAGGATTATTCGTAAAGTAAAGTATCCGGATGAAAAGCGGCCCATGCAAACCAGAAAAGTCTTATGGGGATTATTTTATTGCCACTCGAATCAATCACTTCAACCTCGCCGGAGTCTTTATAATTTATTTCAATTTCACTTCCTCCTAAATTATCTTTTACTTTTCTTTTACTTTTTAGGGTTTCCTCCGGGTACGCTTTCGACTCACCATTTAGCTCAATTCCATACACGACTGTTTTTATTTGAAGCGCTTTGTTTAACTCTTTTACCCCAAACAAAAGCGTATCGTCTTTCTCATAAGTTCCATATGGATATAAATCGTAATCCCGCGAAAAGCCCGTATCTGTCGACAGTACTTCAGTATTTGGAAACTCTTTCTTCCATTCGCTCCAAGTACTGGTTATAACCGGAATTTGCTCTAATATTTCATTCCGTCGTGCTGCGGGTCCTACTATCGCCTCGCCCGTTATCTGCTGCCATAAATTTCCTTCAAGCCTGTCATACATAACTAAATCGTTGTCGTGTAAAAATCCTGAAACGCCAAATTCTGTATTTATCTCATTTACGGTTCTTTTAAATCCCACCGCAGATCCGCATAAAGGACAAAACGTTATTATAACCGCTTCTCCATTAATTTCGTCATTTACTATTTCGTGCCAGTTTAAAATTCTTTGAGGATAGGCTCTTTGAACACTTTTGTAGTTAACCGCGAAAACTATATCCGCATCATTTAACCACAGGGCATTACTGGCGTTATCAAATTTTGGATTATCTATGCTGGGTATGCAGTCTTTGCCAAAGCATCCGCGGATCAAGTCTTCCTTCTCAATCTTAGCCCCAGTAAAATCATCCTGAAGGCTTATATTTTTGTTAACATTCGGCAAAGTGCTATCTTGAGACTTGTTCATAAAACCGTAAATAATAACGCTAATTACAAGTATCGCAAAAATTAGTACCGCTATGCTGTTTCTTCTTTTTAAAAAAGGCATGTTAGGCTTCCTGTAAATATTCCAATATAACGTCTATGTTTCCTCCAATCCATTTAGTAATTTCGTTCCCGTCTTTATCTGTTTGCACTAAAGTATGCTGGGTCACTACGTTATATTTTGTTTTGAGAGCACTTGCAGTGTCGTAATCAATTTTTAAAATGGTTAAGTCTTCAGGAAGTTTGTTCCCGTTAATTTTTATGTCGTTTTCAAGAGTTCTACACGTAGGACACCAGCCGGCATGGAAAAATAAAAGAGTTCTTCCTTTGGTCGCTGCCTTAAGGTTCTCTTCTGAATAGGTTAGGTAATTTTTAAAACCATTAGTCGAAACTACTTCTGAAACACTAGGGGCATTATTAGTGTCGCTACCTCTGTTTAACAGAACAAAGCTTAAAGCCGCGATTATTACTACGCCAAGCAAGACAAACAAGAGAATGCTTTTATTCACAATAAATCCAACTTAACACAATAATAAATTAAAGTCTGTCATGGAGGCGACATTAATTCTGCCGGTTTAAATTTGAAAGTACAATTTTTTTATGATTTTGCGCAAGCGTTAAAACTACTCACCTGAGAGTTATAATTTGCTATCAGCTCTTTTGTGGTCGCAAGAAGAGAATTATAGCTATTTACTAAATTATTATATTCGTCAACTTTTTTATTGTATTCCTCCCCTTCCTCACGGTTTGTCGGCTTATTTTCTTCAAGTTCTTTCTTTCTAGTTTCAAGTTCTGCTTTCATAACATCAAGCTCCGCGTTATTCTTATCAATCTGTCCTTTCAGAAAAACACTTATTTGCGGACAAGAAGACATTGGCTTTGCAAAATGCTGGACCGCGAGCCACGTCTCTTTTCCTTCAAACACCCCTTTTGCAACCGCGACTCCGATTTCCAGATAGGATTCTTTCAATATATTTTCCCTATGTCCCGGGCTGTCCATCCACGCTTTAACTAGAGTCATATCGTTTTTATAATTTCCAAGAGCTAAATTTTCCCCGACTACTATAAATTCGTATCCGGTGTCGTTTACCAAATCCCCTGCTCCCTCGCCCGTCGGAGCATCGTGTTCAAAATATTGCCTAGAAAACATGTCATCAACTTTTTTTTGTGCTGAAATACCAAGACTTGCGTTTTTTTTAAGTTCCGGCAAACCTGCTT
>Ga0210057_1003011_pt1 | contig 23533 bp, 25 predicted proteins | sample CryGeyCG2114_010_2_FD_183968 | JGI IMG/M metagenome (GOLD analysis project Ga0210057, IMG submission 183968) | Groundwater microbial communities from aquifer - Crystal Geyser CG10_big_fil_rev_8/21/14_0.10 (SPAdes) (version 2) | ecosystem: Environmental > Aquatic > Deep subsurface > Groundwater ...
AACCTGCCTTTAGAAGACGGATTTTAATGAAACCATCAGACATAGATAAAATAGAAGACGAAGAAGAAAAAGAAAAAATAATAAGGCATCCGAAAAAAAAAGTTTCAAAAACTTTTGACAAAGTGTTTGATGAAGAAACAATGCAGTCAGTATACAAAACTGCAATGACAGGATTAATTGACAAACTTGAATTTGTTATTTCAACAGGAAAAGAAGCTTATGTATTCCGTGCAACAGACAAAGCAGGGAATTACAGAGCAGTAAAAATATTCAAAACCCTGACATCAAAATTTCACAACATGCAAAAATATCTTGAAGGAGACAAACGCTTTAAAAACATTCCAAAAGAAAAAAGAGAGATAGTAAGAGAATGGACAAAAAAAGAATTCAAAAACTTAGAAAAATTATCCAAAGCAAATGCCAGTGTTCCATTCCCGATTGGATACAAAAACAATGTATTGGTAATGGAGTTTATCGGGGATAAAGGAGAAGCCTGCAAAACCTTAAAAGAAACAGAATTAAAGGATTTGAATAACGCATACAGCCAAATCATTGAATTTATTGCAAAATGTTTTTATGTTTCAGGATTAGTTCACGCTGACTTAAGCGAATATAACATTTTAGTTCAAAAAAAAGAAGGAAAAGAAAAATTAATAGTGATTGATGTAGGACAAGCAGTACTCAAAAGCCATCCAAAAGCAGAAGAATTCCTTAAAAGAGATTTACAAAACATAGCTAATTACTTCACTAAACAAGGACTAAAAAAAACAGAAGAAGAAGTAAGAAAAGACATCAGAAAACTAAAACAAGAATTAAAATAAAAAGGTTTGTGAACACTAAATCAATATCAGCGCCAATAAAAGTTTTTGCTCTAATTGGTTTAATTTGACAATTTTAATGAATTAAAAAGGTTTTTTTAATGCAGGAATATTTAAAGATCCCAAAAGACAGGATAGCGGTTTTAATAGGAAAAAACGGCGAAACAAGGAAAAAAATAGAGGAATTAACTGAAACAAAAATCGGGATTGATTCAAAAACAGGCGAAGTAGATATTGAAACAAAAAATAATGCAATAGATTTTTATATTTCACTTAACATAATTAAAGCTATTGGTCGGGGGTTTTCTCCTGAGCATGCTTTTATGTTAAAAGACGAAAATTATTCTCTTGAAATAATTGATTTAAAAGAAATGCTTGGAAAAAATGAAAAATTAATCCAGCAAAAAAAAGGAAGAGTAATAGGAAAAAACGGAAAAACAAGAAATGAAATAGAAGATCAAACTGATTCTTTTGTTTCAGTTTATGGGCATACAATAAGCATAATAGGAAAAGCAGATGGGATGGGAAAAGCAAAAAAAACAATTAAAATGTTGTTGGAAGGAGCATCTCATTCAACTGCAGAAGTTTTTTTGTATAAAGAAAAAGAAATTGAAATTTAAAGTGATAAAATGGCAGAAATAAAAGAAGAACCAGTTAATGGAGAACTGCAAAAAATTAAGCCAAAAGAAATTTCGGCTGAAACTCTGGCAAAAGAATTCAAAGAACATTCAGTGGCAGAATTCTTCAAAAAAAATAAGCAAATGCTTGGATTAAGCGGAAAAATCAGAACACTAACAACAATAATTCACGAATATGTAACTAATGCATTAGATGCATGTGAATCAGCAAATATTCTGCCAGACATAGAAATAAAAATACAGGAATTAGGAGCAGAATATTATGAAATTACAATTAAAGATAATGGCCCAGGATTAACCAAAGAAACTGTAGGAAAAGCTTTAGGGCAATTACTTGCAGGAACAAAATTTCACAGAATGGTTCAGTCAAGAGGACAGCAGGGAATTGGAGCTGCAGGCGCAACAATGTATTCACAAACAACAACAGGAAAACCAGTTAAAGTAATTTCAGGAACAGGAAAAGGAAAAGCATTTTCATTAGAATTAACTATTGACCCAAAAAAGAATGAACCAAAAATAGAAAACTTTCAGGAAATAGATCAGATATTCAAAGGACTGGCAATCAAAGCAAAAGTAAAAGATGTATTATTCAGAATATCAGAACAAGGCCCATTAGAATATGTAAGAAGAACAGCAATAGCTAATCCTCATGCTGAAATCAGTTTCACTGATCCTACAGGGCAAAAAACTTTGTTTAAGAGAACTTCAAACAAGGTTCCAAAAGCACCAAAAGAAATTAAACCGCATCCAAAAGGGGTTACAGTAGACGAAATAATTACAATGGCAAAATACTCTGATGCAAGAAAACTCAGTTCTTTTTTAAAAATAGCTTTTGACAGAATGGGAGACAAATCAGTTCAGGAAATAAAAAAAATGATTTCTTTTGACATGAATATGGATCCAAAAAAAATTGAATGGAGTGACGCAGAAGAAATCATTAAAGCATTCAAGCAAATTAATTTTATTGCTCCAACAACAGATGGATTAAGCCCAATAGGAGAACAACAAATTGAAAGTTCATTAAAATCAATTGTCCAACCTGAATTTCTAAAAGTAATCACAAGAAAAGCACAGGTTTACAGAGGAGGATTTCCTTTCCAGATTGAAGTTGCAGTAGCTTATGGCGGAAATGCAGGGAGAACTTCATCAAATAACAGCCCAGAAGAAACCCTTAAAAGAATGGAAATAATGCGTTTTGCAAACAAAGCGCCCTTATTATTTGACGGAGGAGGCTGTGCAATAACAAGAGCAGTGCAGACAATTGATTGGAAAAGATATGGAATACAAAATATTGATGATGCTCCATTAACTGTTTTTATTAACATGATTTCAGTGCATATCCCTTATACTTCAGCAGGAAAACAGGCAATTTCAGATGAAACAGAAGTATTAGAAGAAATCCGTTTGGCTTTAATGGATTCAGGAAGAAGAATTGCAAGGTATATAATAGGAAAAAAAAGAGAAAAAGAAAAAGAAGCAAAAAAAAGAACTTATTTGAAATATGCAATTGAAGTGGCAATTGCAGTAAGCGAATTAACCGGAAAAAACAAAAAAGAAATTGAAGAAAAATTGCTGAAAATTGTATTAAAAAGATTAAAAATGGAAGAACAAGGAGAAAAAAAAGAATTAAGTGACGAACAAATAGAAAAAGTAATAGAAAAAGAAACAAAAAAAACAGAGAAAAAAGGAAAAAATAAAGACGAAAAAATAAAGGGATTAAAAAAAGTTAAATAAAAAAATAAAAAAGAAAATGAAAAAAGATTAAAAACACAAAAAGAGAAAAAAACAAAAAACAAGAAATTGGAAAAAGGAGAAAATAATAAAAGAAATTAAAAAGTTTAAAGAAAAAATAAAATAAATATTTTAGGTGAATTAAATTATGTCAAAAAAAGACAAAGAAGTAGTCAAAAAACTAAAAGATGTAGGAATAGATATTTATGGCCAGATAAACAAGGGAATGGACCCCGGCTATGAACTTCCGGTTAGAACACTGAATAATGTGTTCTTTGACCAGAAAACAAAAACAATTAAATTAGGTGACAGAAAAAGCACCAGACAATTTTTGAATATTGCTCATACAAGAAAATTCATGCAGACAATGTTAGTTACTTCAGAAATAAGAAAAATAATTGAACAAGAAGCAACAATTTCAATCAGAGATTTATATTATGCATTAAAGCACACTATTGAAGGAACAGAAGAAAACACTTTTGAAAATCAGGGAGAATCAGATCCAATAATTGAAGACCTTGAATCTTCGCTTAATTTGTTAAGAGAAGAACTTCATTTAGCCGCATCAAGCAAAGGGGTTATTACAGGAAAAATGAAAATAAAAGATGGAAAAGACACTATTGACTTAACCAAAATGGGTTCAGGCGGATGGGGGGTTCCATCAAATGTTGAACCGGAAAAAATTGAAATAAAAGACTTGGATGCAGAATATGTTTTGTTTATAGAAAAAGATGCAGTGTGGAAAAGATTTAATGAAGACAAGTTCTGGCAAAAGCATAAATGTATTATTATTACAGGAAGAGGGCAACCTTCAAGAGCAGAAAGAAGATTTGTGCAACGGTTGAACAAAGAGCATAAGCTTCCTGTTTATGCTTTAATGGATGCTGATCCATGGGGAATGTATATTTATTCAGTTATTAAACAAGGTTCAATTTCATTAAGTTATTCAGAAGAAAAATTAGCTACTCCTCAAACTAAATATATTGGATTAACAGTAAGTGATGTAGAAACATTCAAAATACCCAAAGAAGTAACAATTAAACTCAATAAACTTGATGTAAAAAGATTAAATGAAATGAAAAACTATGAATGGTTTAAGAAAAAAGAATGGCAAGACGAATTTGATTTAATGAAAGAAAAAGCAATCAAACTTGAATTAGAAGCATTAAGCAAAAAAGGAATCAGGTTTATCACAGAAGAATATTTGCCACAAAAAATCAAATCAAAGGATTTTTTGCCTTAAACCTGTTTTTCCGGGCAAAATTTAAAAAAAGGGTTAAACATTATTCTTTTGATTCTAAATGAGATTAAGGACTTTATTCCGTTATTCTGATATAAGAATATTATTGGCAATATTAATTCTGATAATAATCTATGTTTATGACAAACTTAATCTGAACAATATTCCTGAAGCAATAGCAGTGTTAATTGCAGTATATGTTTTTTCTTCTTTTATAGTGATTTTATTCAGGAAATTCAGAAAAATCTATAAAGGAACTGCTGTTGCATTTGACATGGGAGGTGTATTAACTCACGGCGAATATTTTACAGAAGAATTAAAAGAAAAAACCGGAATGAAAGAATTAATGAAAGAACTAAAACAACATCATTTGATTGCAATCTGTTCCAACAACAACTGGGACGCATATTTAGCTCATGAAAAAAAGTTCGGCTGGGATGAAATATTTGATGTTGAAATATTGTCAGGAAAACATGGAATAAGAAAACCTGACCCAAGAATTTACAGAATATTATTAAGAGAGTTAGGTGTCAAAGCAGAAAATTGTGTTTTTGTTGATGATCAGGAAGAAAACATTTCAGCAGCAAGGAAAATAGGAATTAAAGGAATTCATTTTACTTCAGTTCCTGAACTCAGAAGAGATTTAAAGAAACTTAAATTCCTTTAATTTTTAAACATTAAAAACATTGGGCTGATTTTAAGCACTGGCAGAAACAGGAGAACTATAATTCAGTGATTTAACTGTTAAAGTATCTTCTATTGGCATTAATTCTTTTTCTTTAAAATAAAGCTTGAAATTAATATAAAGCAAACCTGCTTTTTCTAAAACACTAAGCTTGCAGTCATTAACTTTTGCCAAAGTTTTTTTAGTGATTTTCTTGTTTGTTAAGTTGCTCAGGAAATCTGATGCATTGTTCAGAGCTAAATTGACAAGTTTTCCTTTTTGGTCATAGGAAATATCTAATGGGCCTAATTCCACTCCATAACAAGCCCGTTTAACTAAATCATAAATAAACAAATTGTCATACTCTTCATCATATTTTAATTTAAATTTACTTGAATACATATTTATCAAATTCTTTTTGCAATTTTCCATGAATCCTGTGAACCGTTACTACCCTGATTTTCCTTTCATTATCCCTAATATCAATCACATATTTATGGAATATACTTTTACTATGTTTAAAATACAATTTAAACTTATGTTTGTCTATAGACTCAAATTTAAATAATTTTGTTAAATCCAAGTTTTTTAATCTATCAATATTTTCTATTACATCTGCTTCATTAATTTGTTCTGAAACCAGCCTGAAATGAAGAACATGCAGACGCAAATCAATTTCATAACCAGAACAGTTTTGCAACCTCTTTTTTAAATCCATTTAATTAGATTTACACAAAACAGCATTAAAACATTTCTTTAACTAAATAATTATTTTATAGAGTGGTTATAGGCCTTGTCTGTAGAATAAACAATTTTTGTTTTTCTAAAGCGAATTCAATGTCCTGCGGAAAAGCATAATGCAATTCAATTTTCCTGCATAATTCAGCCAGCTCCATTATTTCTTTTCCGCTTAATTTTTGGTTTTCCTGCATGGAATTTTTGACTGCAATTTCTTGTGTTCTGCCGTTCTTTAATGCAAGCATTTTTTCCTGTTTGCTTACTTCAATGCTTTCAATAAACATTTCTTTTTTGTTTACAATATATTTGTCCGGCGTTACCGCGCCAGAAACAACGCTTTCGCCCAAGCCATATGCTGCTTCAATTATTATTTCATCTCTGTTTTTTGTTATTGGATTAACTGTGAAAGCCACTCCTGCTGTTTCTGATTCAATCATTTTCTGAACTACTACAGCCACGGAAACTTTTTTTCCAGAAAGTTTTTTTTCTATTCTGTAAAAAATTGCTCTTGGGGTGAACAAAGATGACCAGCATTTTTTTACTGCATTCAATAAGTCTTTTTTTTGAGTGTGGGTGAATGTTTCCAGTTCTCCTGCCCATGAAGCATTTTTTGCATCTTCTGCTGTGGCAGAGCTTCTAACCGCAACAAAATTTGCTTTCAATAAACTGAATTCCTTCCAGATGCTTTCTTCTATTTCTTTTGGGATTTTTCCTTTAGAAATCTTTTTTCTTATTTTCTCTGAAGCTGAATTAACTGAATCAGTTTTTTTTGGGTTAACTTTTTTCAGTTCTGATTCAATTTCTTTTTCTAAATTATTTTCTTTCAGGAATAAATTAAATGAATCAACTAATACAACAAAACCGTTTGGCACAGGAATTTTTGAATTAAACATTTCTCCTAACTGCGCTCCTTTTCCGCCTGCAATTGAAACATCTTTCCTGCTTAACTTTGAAAACTGCAAAACAAAATTCATTTTTTCACCTTCTTTAAAATTTTTACAACTCCTTTTTCTGCATCCAGTTCTATTTTATCACCGTCATTTAAAACTTTTGTCGCAATTTTGGTGTTAATAACACATGGTATCTTGAATTCCCTGCTGACTATTGCAGCATGGCAAGTAACGCCACCTGAATCAGTAACTATTGCAGAAACATTTTTCAGTGAAGGAACCATTTGGGGGCTAGTGGAATATGAAACCAAAATATCCCCTTTTTCTAATTTATATAAATGGGAAGTAGATAAAACAATTTTTGCTTTGCCTTTAACTTTTCCGGGAAAAGCAATATTGCCCTTGAATTCCTTTATTTCACCGTATTTTTCTTCTTTCCCCATAAAATCACTGAAAATTTTCTCTGTTTTCTTTCCTGAAACAACAAAAACTTTTTCTTTTTCAACAATAAAAACGCATTGCTTTGCTCTGCTGTTTGCTTCGTTCACATCAATTTTATTCTTTTTCAGCATTTCAAAGAGTTCTTCAGGCAAAAACTGCCTTAACTGTAGCAAAGAAACACCAAATCTTTTAGAGAATTCCCTTTGGATTTTTTCCAATACATAAAATGCCTTGAATAAAACCTGTTTCCTGTATTCCTTCAAAAACATTGAATTCCTTGCAACCTCAAACCTTTTCTTGAATTCTGAATTAATTTTGTATATTTCAGTTAATTTTTTTTGTTCTTCTTTTATTGAATCAAACTCTTCTTCAAACGCTTTTCTTTGTTCTGAAAGGTTTTTCTCTGAATCCAGAACAGCTTTAACTTCTTCGGCAAAATGCTTTTCCTTTAATACTGGCCCTTCATAGCCGTAAGAAACCCAACAGTAATCAGAAGTAATTATGCTTAATTTTTTTTGTATTTCTTCAGGGAGAGAACTTAATTCAATTTCTTGGTTTTTGAATTTTCCCAAAAGCTCTTTATCTGAATAAATTTCCAGTGCAAGCTTCAATATTTCATAGTTTTTTTTCCTCAAAAACATTTCTTTTGTGGGGGTGATTAGAGTTCCTGTATCCTTTGCAAAAGACCTTTTCAACGAAAGCTTTTTTGCTTGGGATTCAATGTATTCTTCCAAGCCTCCGGAAATGAAATTATTGTTTCCGTATTCCATTAAGCTGATGCATTGCCCCCAAGCATTCAGGTCTTCAATTAAATCAGTTAATTCAATGCAGAGTTTTCCTAATTCAATATTGTTCTTGTTTTTCAGATTTTCTTTTAGAATTTTATTGCTTTTATTTAAAACTTTTTCTGCTTTGAGAAGAGTGTTTTTCTCTATTTCTTCATCAAATTTTTCTTTCATTATTTTTTCAAAAACTTTTTTTCCCAGTTTAATATATTGTTTTTCTTCACCAAAATACCAGCAAGAAGAATTCTTAAAAAGCAGTTTCATGTGCTGGTAGTTTTCCCCTAAAATTGGCTTGATTCTTGTGCCCCAAGACCTTGAAAACAAATAAAAAGGGAACAAATTAAGGTTTCTGTCCTCTGTTATTCTAATCCATTTCATTTCTTTTCGCTCTTCAAAATTTTTATTATTCCATGGTTTGCATTGACATCTAATAAATCCCCGTCCTTGATTACTTTTGTTGCGATTTTTGTTCCTATTACACACGGAATATTTAGTTCTCTGCTGACTATTGTTGCATGGCAGGTTACCCCCCCTATATCGGTTACTATTGCAGAGGCTTTTTTCATTGCAGGCACTAAATTAGGGTTTGTAACATGAGACACAAGAATGTCTCCTTGATTCATTTTAACCATGTCTTCAGGCAAATTAATTATTTTTGCAATTCCTTTAACCATTCCGGGAACAGCAGTGCTTCCGTCTAACTCAGATAATTTGTATTCTTTTGGGTCAGGCGCTTGTTTTGCATAAAATTCAGCTTCTTTTCCAATTAAAGTCCTGCTTTTTTCATTAATGCAGATATAAACACTGAACTTAAACCTTTCATTTAATTCTTTTGGATCAAAATCTTTTTTCAGTATTGCTTTGCTGAACTCAGAAGGCCAAATGCATCTCAATTGATTCATTGAAAGCCCTAACCTTTTTCCTACTTCCTTTAAAAAAGGTTCATAAGAATAAAAAGAACAATACAATGCATCCTTTCTTAATCCCTTTAAGTAAATAAAATCCCTTAACATCTTAAATATTTTCAAATGCTTTTCATCAATTAACAGTTCTTTTATTAATTTATTTTGTTTTATTTTAACTTCATTTATTCTTTCAGTCATTTTATTTAAAAGACCTTGAATTTCCTGTTCGTTTTTCACCAAATCCTTTATTAACAAAACAAAATAATCCTTGTCCCAAGGAGGGCCAATATACATATAAGAAAGCCAAAGATATTTTCTGTAATGAGCATCAATTTCTTTGTCTAATTGTTTGTTAAGCAAAGGAAGAGATTCAATTATTTCTTTTGCTTCTTTTTTAAGAAAAAGTTCTTTTACTTTTTTTTCAGTCAGTATTTTTAATGCAATTTCAATTGCTTCTTTTTCCTGCTTTAACTGAAAGGATTCCTTATGGGGGGTAGTCAATAAACTGAATGTTTCTGAAACCTTTAAAGAAGAATTTTTTCTTTTAATTTCTTTATCCAAATAATTCTTTAAGTATTTTGAAAGCAGTTCATGCTCCCATTCCAAAACAGTTGCATACATGCCCAAAACATGGCAGTGATTATGCATTTTCATGTGCGCAGAAAAAAGTTTTTCTAACTCTTTGTCAGTTAAACCGGAAAAATCAGTTTTTTGCAGTTTTTTTGAATTCTTAATCACTTCAAATGATGTTTTTTCCAAGTCATTGTTTATTTTAATCAACCAGTCAGGATTGTTCAAAGTTTTTTTCATCATTCTTTTTCCTGCTTCAGAAAACTGTTTTTTTGGCCAGCAAAAAAACAAGTTGCCTTTCCTAAATACCCCCAAAACATCCATGTTTATTCCAATGTCTTTTTTCATGTCTTTCCCCAAGTAACCAAAAACAGCTTCAATCAAATGATAATGAGTTCTTGGGATTTCTTCTGCAATAAACCAGTCAAGTTTCTTCATTTTTTCAATCTCCTGATTATTCCTTTTGTGGCATCAACTTCTACTTTTTCTCCGTCCTTTAATATTTTTGTTGCTGATTTTGTGCCAATAACACATGGAATGTTCAGTTCTCGTGAAACAATTGCTGCATGGCATGTAATCCCTCCTATGTCACTTATTATTGCGCCTGCTTTTTTCATTGCAGGAACAAGATTTGGGTTAGTTGAATGAGAAACCATTATGTCTCCCTGGTTCATTTTAAAGATTTCATTAGGGTGATTTATTACTTTTACCTTTCCTTTCGCCATTCCCGGAACCGCAGTGGTTCCCTGCAATCTACTTACCTTCTTTATTTTTATTGATTTAAAAACTTTGTTGAAAAAAACCCTTGCCTTTTTTTTTGTCAGAATTTCTTCTTTTGAATTAATCCATTTAACCACCATAAAATCAATTCTGTCATTTAATTCCTTGGAAGAAAATTTATTGGATAAAATAGCTGATTTTATTTCGTTTGGAAGAATATGCCTTACCTGGTTCAAGGAAAAAAATAATCTTCTTGCAACCTCGCTGAAGAGCCTTTCTGAAACAAAACAGCCGAAATACATTGCATCTTTCCTGAAAGATTTTAAAAAAACTGAATCAGACAAAATTTTGAAATACAATTTTTCTTTTTCAGTTAAAGGCAGTTTTTTCATGAAATCAATTCTTTTTTTGATTAACCTCTTTGGCTCGCCTTTCTTTAATTCAATTTCTTCTTTGGTTAAATACTGTTTTGCCATTGAGGAAAGAATTCCAATAAAATAGCTTTTCTCCCATGCAGGACCTTCATACATAAAAGGAAGCCAAAGCCATTTCCTGTAGTGCTTGTTTAATTTTTTTGAAAAAGAAAGGGATGTTTTTGGCAGTTTTTCTTCTATTTTTTTAACTGAATTTTTCCTGAATAAATTCAGTGCTTTAGGTTCTTTTATTAAAATCAGGTAAAGGTTGAATAATTCAATTTCATGCTTCTGCATTCTGGTTAATTTTCCCGGGGTTGAAACTAAAGCAAATGCTTCACCCAAAGATTCATTCAAGTTATACCTTTTGATTTTTTTTTCAAGGATTGACTGGATAAATTTGGTAAACAATTCGTTTTCAAATTCAGCCATCTGAAGCATGTGGCCTCCTGCGCTTCCATGGGAAAACACATATGCTTTTCCGTATTCATCGCTTAATTCAGCGAGCTTTTTTTTGGAAAGTTTTTTCAGGTTTTTTATTCTCTGAATCTTTAATGAAATTTTCCAGTAATTTTCTGCGGCTTTAACTAATTTTTTGTGTTCTTCAATGATGATTTCAGGGTTTTTGATTATCATTTTAAGAAGTTTTTTTGCAGTATTGTCAAAGTGTTTTCTGTTAAAGAGAATTTCAGTGTTTTTGGAATGAAAAGGGGCTGCCCCGTCAAGCCTGAAACCATACTTTTTATTTAATTCAACGCATACAAACCGCATATAGCCAACCATATGAAAAGGATTCAGTTTCCTGATTGACTCCATTGAAAACCATGCAGTCATTTTCTCAGCCTCTTTACAATTCCTTTAGTTGCATTCACTTCAATTAGTTCATTGTCCTTTAAAACTCTTGTTGCAATTTTTGTTCCAATCACGCAGGGGATTCTGAATTCACGGCTCATTATTGCTGCATGGCTTAACAAGCCTCCTTCATCGGTAATTATTGCCAGAGATTTTTTCATTGCAGGAACAAACTGGGGCATTGTAGTGCCTGCAACAAGAATAAACCCTTTTTGAAAAGAAGGAATGTCATAAATTGACTTAATTAACTTGACTTTGCCTTTCACTTTGCCAGGGAAAGCTGTTTGCCCTGAAATTTCAGTTTTTGCCTGCATTTTTTTTAGCTCTCGCATATAAGGTTCAGAGTATTCTTCCAGTTCTTTCCCTACCAAAACCTTTACTTTCCCTTTTTCAAGCAATAAAACATGGCCTTCAATTCTTGCATTAATTTCATTTAATTTTTTTTGATTTAAGCCGTTTTCCAGCATTTCAATTATTTCATTGCCTGTCATTTCAATTAATTGATTGTATGAAAGTGAACACCTTTTTGCTATTTCAGTCAATAAAGGCCTTATAAGCAGGGAAACAATAGTGAAATATTCATCGCAAAACAATGAAACATACAAGGCAAAACGAACGCTTTCAATTTTTTTAACTTCTTTTTTCGGCAAATTAAATTTCTTGGTTAAACCTTTTATTTCTTTTTGGTTTTTCCTGAACCTGTTTTTTTCTTCAATTAATTCTTTTTCCAGTTTTGAAAGAGATTTTTTCATTAAACCCTTTAATTCTTTTTCATAATGAGAAACAGGATAAGGGTTTCCTACAAAAATATACATTCCAAAAAAACCGAATTTTTTTGTGTGGTCTTCAAGCTCTTTCCTTATTTCCCTGCTTAATCCTTTTTTTGCCTTAACCGCAATACGCAAAAGATTTTGTTTTTCCCTGTTCATTTCAATCGGCTTTGGAATGCTCAAAATTAATTCCATGCACTTGTTTAATTCTTTTGCATCAGAAGTTCTTTGTTTCAGAAAAGCCATTATTTGTTCGGCATAGACTGCACCGACTGGATGGTAATCATAGGCAAAAGCCACTGCTTTAGTCTGCAGTTCAAAAAACTTTTTAATTAAATCCCGCAATTCCTTATTTGATTTTTTATTGAAATTCATTTTGTTTGCTTTTTCACAGAATTCCCTTAATTCTATGAAATGGTCCATCCAAGACTGCATCCAAGGAATTATTTTTTCTTCATTTTCTTTATACATTTTAACGTAATTTTTCCAGTCTTGTTCAGGAATGCCTCTCCCGCCAAAAGCCTGCCTGTAATTTTTTATTCGGGTTTTTCCGTCATGGAATTCAGTGAAATAATCCCTGAAAGAGAGAGCAACACAGTCAATTAAAATAACCGGAAAAGGCTTTACCTTTCTTGTCATTTCATGCCATTTCACATAAACCATATCCTTACATAAGGCGGGCAGACTAAATAAAATTTTCTTTTAAAAGGAAAAAAAGGGCTTAAATGCCCCTTCTAACCCCCTTTAAATTAATCCAAGGCATTTTAGGGCCGACAATAACCGGAATCTGTTTTTCCGGGTCCATTACAACAACCTGTTTTCTTGCATACTTATTCCATTTACTCCATGCTTTTAAGTAATTAAAATGGGTTCTGATTAAAAAAAAGAAAATAATTCCTGCAGGAATAATAAAAAAATTATCTGAGAAAGCCTGCAACAAAAAATAAAGAAAGCCGATAACCAAGCCCCAAAACATAACCCAATAATACATTTCAGAAGTTTTATAGGAAAAATAATTCCTGCCTACTTCATCCCTTTTTTCTCTCGGAATTTTTTTAGGGTCAACATTCATGTCAATTGAATGCCCTTTAAACATCTTTAAAGCCACAATTATCTCCCCCCTACTCCATCTATTCTTGTAACAAACTTAGCTTCCCAAACCTGCTTGTCATCCAATTTATCCCCGTAATCAAACTGCGCCTTCAAAGTCAAAGGCAGCAAAGGAACAAGCAAAAACAAAAACAAAGAATTAAACAATAAACCTGAAAAAACCACTGCGCCGGACAAAGCAATAAAAGAATAATATTTGGCTTTCAGGGATTCAACAAGAAAAACCCAGCCATAATAATCATTAACAATTCCTTTTCTTGTCCTGTACTCTAAATCCTTTGGATTAACTGTAACCTCAAAATTATTGGCTTCAATCAGCCTCAAAGGAACTTCTTTTTCAATCACAAAAACCACTTCTTATACATAATAGCTGCGTTTAATGTTATTAACCATTTACCCGATATATAACGGTTCTTGCACGCACGGAAAAAAGAAATAAGAAGCCGTTCTACAACGGTTTTGTTATCTTCCCAGGGTGTTTTCCAGCAAAAAAGGCATTAATTTTTCTTCTGCTTTCCTTAAATGCTCCTGAAAAGTTGAAGGGGAAAGCTTCATTGTTTTTGCTAATTTATCTATGTTAGTTTTTTTTGGGTAATCATAATACCCTTGCTGGTAAGCAATTGATACTGCTGTTTTTTGTTTGTCAGTTAATTTCGGCATTAAATGAGGCAGATAAATGTCTGTTACTTTTTCTTTTCTTATGCTGAAATCAGATATTTTAATCCATTTCTTTACTTTTTTCAGGAACCCTGTCAGATTTTCTTTTTTCCATGAACCAAATTCAATGTATTCAAATCCGTCAGGCTTTACTGTCACTGGCTTGATAAAAAAAATGTCCGGCGTAAAATACATCTGCAAATGAGTTTCTTTTATGGGAGCCTGATAGGCATAAACAACAAAGTCGCCTTCTATTTCAATGTTCCTGTATTTCGGCTGCTTGCTTATGAACTCAAAGTATTTTTCCTTGCTTTTCTTGTCTCCTATAATCAAGTGCCCTGAAGTAAGATAAGCAATCTTTTCATCTATTACTGTATTCATCGGAAAAGCAAGAATTGTTACATTGAATTTTTTTGCTGCTTCAATTGTCAATGAGTTCTTATGCCAAAACTTCATTTTAGCAATCCACATAACCATTAATACACGTTCAGAAAATAAAAGGTTTTTGTCTGGTGGCTTTGCCAAAATTATTGCTTAACCTTAAAGAAAATCCATTAATTGCTTTCAATTATTCAATTAAATTCACATCAACTTGTTTTCTAAAAATTCTTGCTGGTTTTTTTCTTGTTGTTTTTTCAATAGTTTTTCTTCCAGTAATTCTTTTTGCACTACTTCTTCTCGGGGTTCTTGCTCTTGACATAAACTTATATTGAACCATCAAGCTTTTAAATTTCTTTTGCCTAATTTAACCATGCATTTATATCACAGCATTTTTGAGCTGACAAGAATCAAAGTTGGATTGTTCATTATTTTTTGTGTATTGTATTTTGGATATGAAGGATACAAAATATTAACTAATGAATTCGTGCATTTGGTTCCATTGGAAACCCTGATTGCTTCAACAATCTTTTTTTTAGTGGTTTTTTATGTTGTTTCTGCTTTTATTGAATTTGTTTATTTAAAGGTGAGAAAATGACTGAAATAGTTTTGGGTTATGTTCCATGCAAAAACAAAAAAGAAGCAGACAGGATAGCAGAAGCATTAGTGGAAAAAAGATTAATTGCCTGCGCTAATATTATTCCTTCAATAAGTTCATGCTATAAATTTGAAGGGAAAATGTGCAAAGAAACAGAATCACTGCTGTTAATGAAAACATTAAAGAGAAAAAGAGCGGCAGTGGAAAAAGAAATAAAAAAAATGCATTCATATAAACTGGCTTGTATTGCATTTATTGAATTTGACAGCATGAATAAAGAATATGGATTATGGGTTAAAAAAAGAAGTTATTAGTGATTTTGAATGAAAGGAATGGATTATTTTTTTTATCCAAAAACAGTTGCTATAATCGGGGCATCAGAAAAAGAACATAAAATAGGTCATGTAATAATGCAGAACATGATTAAAGCAGGATTTAAAGGAAAATTAATTCCGATTAACCCAAGAGAAGAAAAAATTCTTGGAAAAAAATGCTTTGCTTCAGTTAAAGAAGCAGGAAAAACTGATTTGGCAGTAATTGCGGTTCCTGCAAAAATTGTTCCAAAAATAATTCTTGAATGCGGAAAACAAAAAGTTAAAGCAGTAATAATTGTTTCAGCCGGATTCAACGAAGTAGGAAACATGAAAATAACAAAAGAATTATTTTTAGCAATGCAAAAATTTCCTAAAATGAGAGTTTTAGGGCCAAACTGTTTAGGCGTTCTTCATGTAAAAAAAGGTATTGACACTTTGTTTTTGCCTTATGAAAGGCTTGGAAGAACACCGCATGGAAGGATTGCTTTTGCTTCCCAGTCAGGAGCAGTAGGAAGCACTTTAATTGACTGGGCTTCAATGAAAAGTTATGGAATAAACAAATTTGTTTCTTTTGGAAATGCATTAGATGTAAATGTAACTGATTTAATGAATTACTTTGATGAAGACAAAGAAACCAAAGTGATTTGTTTGTATATGGAAGGATTAGAAGAAGGAAGAAGCTTTTTAGACACAGCAAAAAAAGTAACTAAAAGCACTCCAATAGTAGTATTAAAAGGAGGAGTGACAGAACAAGGAAAAAAAGCAGCTGTATCACATACAGGATCAATCGCAGGCCAGTCAGAAGTAGTTAAAGCAGCATTTAAACAGGGCCACATGGTTGAAGCAGAAAGCTTTGAACAATTATTTAATTTTGCAAGGGTTTTAGCAAATGAACCATTAACAAAAGGAAAAAAAATCCAGATAATCACTGACGGAGGAGGCTATGCAGTATTAGCAACTGACTCAATAATAAAAAACGGATTAGAATTAAGCAAAATGAGCGACAAGAACTTAGAGAAATTAAGAAAAGTTGTTCCTGTTCATGCTGAACTAAAAGAAGTAATTGATTTAACCGGAGACGCAACAACAGAAATGTACAAAAAAGCAATTGAACTTGCATTAAAAGACAAAAATGTTGACATGATTCTGCTTATAGTGTTGTTTCCTGTTCCAATGCTGAATAAAGATATAGTTGATGAAATAATTAAATTTCATAAAAAACAAATTAAACCAATAGTGGTTGTTTCTGCAAGCGGAAAATACACTGAAAAACAGAAAGCAATAATGGAAAAAGAATTTGTGCCTACATTTAGTTTTCCTAAAAATGCAGTTGAAGCATTAAAAGCATTATATGATTATTCTTTGTTTAAAGGAAAAGCCAAGAGGTGAAAAAATGGAAGAAAATTTAGATGTTTTATTAAAAGAAAAAAGAGTGTTTAATCCGCCAAAAGAATTGGTTGAGAATTCAAATGTAATGAAATGGATGAAAAAAAACAAAATTAAATCATATGAAGAATTATTAAAAAAATCAGAAGACACTGAATGGTTCTGGAAAGAAGCAGCAAAAGAAATTGTTTCATGGAAAAAACCTTATTCAAAAATTTTAGAATGGAAAAATCATTACTCTAAATGGTTTGTTGGAGGAAAATACAATATTGTTTTTGATGCATTAGACAAACACAAAAATTCAAATAAAATAGCTTATATCTGGGAAGGAGAACCAGAAGGAGAAATACAAAAAATTACCTATAAACAGCTAAACAAAGAAGTCTGCAAATTAGCCAATGCAATGAAAAGATTAGGGGTAAAAAAAGGAGACAGAATAGGAATCTATTTACCAATGATTCCTGCTCTGCCTATTTCAATGCTTGCCTGTGCAAAAATCGGGGCAATTCATTCAGTTGTCTTCTCTGGATTTAGTGCATTAGGTTTTAGAGAAAGAGTTGAAGATGAAAAAGCAAAAATTGCAATTACCTGCGACAGCTTTTACAGAAGAGGAAAAACAATTCCATTAAAAAAAGCAACTGATGAAGCATTAGAAAATGCTCCTTCAGTAGAAAAATGCATTGTATTCAAAAGAACAGGGGAAGAAGTTCCATGGAATAAAAAAAGAGATTTATGGTGGCATGAAATAATTAAAAAAGAAAAAGATGAATGCAAAACAGAAATAATGGATGCAAATGATCCTTTGTTTATTTTGTATACTTCAGGAACAACAGGAAAACCAAAAGGAATAATTCACGATCATGCAGGATATGCAGTCGGAACAGGAATTACACTAAAATGGGTTTTTGATTTAAAAGACAAAGATGTATGGTGGTGTGCAGCAGACATTGGATGGATTACAGGGCACAGCTATATAGTTTATGCCCCGCTTATTCTAGGAGTTACTTCAATAATGTATGAAGGCTCTCCTGATTATCCAAAGCCAGACAGATGGTGGGAAATAATTGACAGACACAAAGTTTCAGTTTTATATACTTCTCCTACCGCAATAAGAATGTTCATGCATTTTGGGGATCAATGGCTGGAAAACCATTCACTTGATTCATTGAGATTGCTGGGAAGCGTAGGAGAACCAATTAATCCAGAAGCATGGATCTGGTATTACAGCAAAATAGGAAAAGAAAAATGCCAGATAATGGACACTTGGTGGCAAACAGAAACAGGAAATTTTTGCATTACTCCATTACCAATAACTTCATTAAAGCCGGGTTCAGCAACAAAACCTTTTCCAGGAATACAGGCAAATGTTTTTGACAAAAAAGGAAAACCAATAATTAATGCAGGAGGAGAACTTGTATTATTAAAGCCCTGGCCGGGAATGCTAAGAGGAATTTACAAAAACCCAGAAAAATACCAGAAAACTTACTGGGAAATGTACCCAAAAGTTTATTTAGCAGGAGATGTTGCAAGAATTGATTCAGATGGCTATTTTTGGGTTCAAGGAAGAGACTCAGATGTATTAAAAGTTGCCGGCCATAGAATAGGCAATTCAGAAATTGAATCTGCTTTGGTTTCCCATTCAAGCGTGGCAGAAGCAGCAGTAATCGGCAAACCAGATGAAATAAAAGGAGAATTTATTGCAGCATATGTTATATTAAAACACGGGCAAAATATTTCAGAGGAATTAAGAAAAGAATTAAGAGAACACGTAGGAAAAGAAATAGGAAAACTTGCAAGACCACAAGAAATATGGTTTGTTGATGCACTGCCAAAAACCAGAAGCGGAAAAATAATGCGAAGAGTAATCAAAGCAAAAGTTTTAGGGCAGGACACCGGAAACCTTTCAACACTAAGCAACCCAGAAGCAGTGGAAGAGTTAATGAAAGCGAAATAAAATTAAGGTTTCCTTCTTGGGGGAGAAGATTTACGGGGGGAAAACACAACAGATTTGGCAAGATTGTGTAATGATGTTGCGTGTCTTAGCAGAATTTGCCTTTGGCGTATTCCGTGATCTATTCTTTTTTCTTTTACTTCCCCCAAGCGTTCCCAAAACAACAGAAAAAAGAGCCCCTTTTTTAATTTTACTTAAATCCCTTCGCATTGATTTCAATGCAGGACTAAGATCACCATGGATAGTCATATTGTGTCTATTCATAAAATTAACTATTCTGGTTAATTGATCCGGAGTAAGTTTGCCCATTAATTTTCTGTTAAGTAAAAATTTATTTAATGCAGAGTCAACTGCTTTGGCAGATGCAGTTTGGTTAGACATAAATAAATTAGAACATCCAATTATTTAAAGTTTGTGTTTTCAGCTTCTGAAACTGTAAATCAATCCAAAGCAAGGCTTGCTTTTAAGGCTTCATCAACTTTGCGCATTGTTGAAGGTTTTAATGAACCAAATTTTTTGATTATTCTATGCTTAATTGAAATAGTTCTGATTTGATTACATAAAACCATACTGTTTTCTTTAAGATTTCCATCTCCTTTCTCTACCTTAACCATAAAAGGATATTCTCTTTCTGCTTTGGTTGTTATTGAAGCAATAATGGTTGTAGGGCTGGCAATATTCCCTAAATTATTTTGGATAACCAAACAAGGTCTGATTTTTCCTTGCTCTGAACCTTTAACCGGTTCAAGATCAGTTAATACAACATCCCCCCTATTAATAATCATCCAACATCTCATCCGCTTCAGTGCTTGCATATTTCCATTCTTCTTCAATTTCTGCATCAAGTTTAGCCATTTTCTTATATCCTTCAATCATTAGTTTCTCTTTTTCTTTTTTGGAAAGCTTTTTTTCCATTACGATTTTATCATCTTCAATTTTTACTATAACTTTGTCTTTCTTTTTCAGCCCTTCTTTTTCCCTAATGATTTTAGGGATAGTTATCTGCCCTCTTTCTCCAATAACACATTCAGTTTCATACATCAAATCACACCCATACTTAATACATACTAATCCATACCAAAAACATATTTAATTATTTGTGTTCGCTGAATGACGAAATTAATCTTTTTTTTCTTTCTCTTTTATGTTTTCAGACAAAAAAGATAATGCTTTGTCTGAATCTTCTTCACATAATAATTCAAAGAATCTCTGAACATCAAAAGCCGAATCAAACGAAGTTTCAGAAAGGTTTTTTTCTAAAAGTTCAATTCCAAGAGAAGAAACAGATTTTTTTGATTTATGCAGTTCTCTTAATTCCTGAATTCTTTTCTTGAATGAAATGCTTGAAAAGTTTTTATCAACAGAAAAAATTGCTTTGGCTTCAAATTCTTTCAGGACTTTATTCAGGTCAATATCTCCTTGGGTTAATCCTTTAGCTAAAGTCCCGTTTAATTTAATTCTGATCAAAGGAATCAAATTCACGCTGTTTTCTGAAAGGAAAGAATTGATTTTATTCTTTAATTTTGAAAGGATTTCATCTTCAAAAGCAGAATCAAAAGAAATTTTTTCATAAAATAATTTTCTTTGCTTTTGCAATGGAAGAAAAGAAGTTTTCATTGAAACAGAATCAATCAAAACAATTCCTTTCTGCTTTTCTGATTCAAGTTTTTTCATTTGGGTTACAATAGTTGAGCCGGGAATCAACAATTTTCCTCCTTCAAAATTAGTTTCTGAAAACCAGTGCAAATGACCATTAATAATTAAATCAAATTCTTTTGGAAGATTTGAAATAGAGATTGAGGCAGCCATTTCATCTGAAGTAGGCAAAAATTCTTTAATGGACTGATGCAGTAAAAGAAAGTTTTTTGTGTCAGGCAATGGTTTTGGATTATAAAGTTTTAATACATCCAAAGCTTTTTTTTCCGGCACGCCTCCTAATCCATGAACTGCAATTATTTCATTTTCTTTTTTTATTATCAAGTGATTTGCATGAATATAAAAAACAAATCCTGCACTCTGCAATACTTGTAAAGGATTTTTGAAATCCTTTGATCTAAATTCATGAGTTCCGTGAATTGCAATAACTGGAATGCCAGAAAAAGAAAGTTCTTTTTCTTCTTTAAGGATTTTAACTAAAGATTTTTTTGCTGTTTTTGAAACATTAAATAATTCAAAAGCATCGTGCCATGTTTCAATTAAAGGAATTTTTGAATCAAAAATATCGCCTGGAAGCAGAATAAAATCCGCATTGTTTTCAACTGCAAGACAAAACGCCTGCAATGCATTGTTTAATGCTTCTTGTTTTCTTTTGGTTTTTTCTCCAAAACCCAAATGAGTATCAGAAATTACTGCTATTTTCATTTATTCACCTTTGAAAGAATTTCATTAAAATGGTTTTCTGGATAAAAAGTTAAAGGAGAAAAAACAACAAAACCAGTTTTGTCCTGCAGTTCCATTATTTTATTTAATGCAATGGATTCTTTTGTCTCGCTTAAAACAATAGCTGACAAAAAATCTTTTTCTTTTTCTAATTCAGATAAATTAATTGGTTTAAATTCATTAAATGAATTCCAAGAAAAAAGCAAGTCAAGATTGTTTTTTATTTTTGAATTCATTTCTTTAATTACAGGAAAAATATTACACCCTCGTTTAAGCATCAAATACCCTGCAACTATTTCTTCTTGTTTGCCCTGCATCAATAAACCAATTTTTCCTTCTACTCCTACTGGAAGCCCTTTTGCCCCCTTAATTTTTTCTGAGTAAAGGAAAACTTTATTATTTATTATGTCTGCAAAAATTTCTTTTGAAGGATTAGATAAATTGACTTTGATTTCTTTAATTACATCCATTATTTGCTGCCCGCATTCAACAGCGGCTTGATGGGAAGAAAAACCGTGTTTTCCGTTTCTTGAAATTCTTAAAGCAAAAGAATCTCCTTTAGATAAGTTTTTTTCTGCAAAGCCTAAAAAGATTTTTTTTAAGTCATTTAAAGAAGAAAAAGAATGGGATTCAGAAATAGAAAAAGAATGAATTCCGAATATTTTCTGCATTAAAGGAACTGCTTTTTTATTATTGCTTGTTTTGCAGACAATTATTCCTGAAAATCTATTTAATAATTTGAATTCAATTTTGTTTTCTTTTAAAGAATGTTTTAAATTAAATAATAGTTTTTTCAAAAAAAACTGTTTGACAAAATGAGTCTTTAAATGAATCTCTGAAGCTGGTCTGAATACAATAAGATTTTGTTCCATAAAATAAAAGCAATGAGAAAAAATTAAAACACGCAATTAACTTATACATAAATTCATTTTGGGCAAAAACCCAAAATAAATAAAAGAAATTCAGTTTTTAACTGAATTTAGATAAACTGAATCCTAATGAACCTATTCCAATCCAAATAGCTACTAATGAACCCCAGTTTATTGTAGTGGCATAATATCCAAGTCCGTCTCCAGCCCAAGCTATACCTAATGCAAACATTATCAGACCGAAAACAATACTTCCTTTTTTTGTCAAATCACTCATTTTATTCCCTCCTAAAATCAAAATAATATTATAAATAACATTCATTAATTAATAAATGTTTGTGTTTGATGTTTTTTTCAGTTAATTCATGAGTTTGCCTGCTTTTCAAAAACAGAAACAAGTTTTTTAATTAATTTATTAAAATCGGCTTTTTTTTCTTCTTCTATAATCTTTGACTTAATTGATTTTGTTGCAGGGTGCTTTGGCCCCAAAGCATCACACATTTCCGGACCAACAGAAAGCTCAAAAGTATCTAATTCTCTTGCCAAATCAATTATTTCTTCTTTATCAAAACAAAGCAATGGCCTGATAATTGGTTTTTTAATTGAAAAAGAAATTGAAACAAGGTTTTCCAGTGTCTGGGAAGAAACCTGCCCTAAATTTTCTCCTGAAACAATAAAATCAAAATTGTATTTTTCACATATTTTTTCAGCGGTTTTTAACATTAATCTTTTCATTAAAACAAAATAAAATTTTCTTTCAGTTTTTTTTACTATTTCTTGTAATGCATCAGAAAAATCAATTACAATAAGATTTGAATTCAGTTTTTCCGCTAATTTTTTTGATTTTTCAATTGATTCTTTTCCGACTATTTTTTCAGAAGAAAAATGCAGACAAACTAATTCAGCTTTATCTTTAACTAAAAAGCCTGCTACTGGGCTGTCAATACCCCCGCTTAAAAGCAATAATCCTTTCATCAAATACAAGATTGATTAGATTTAATTAAAAAAGTAATCAATTAAAATTTATATAATGGAAATTTATGACGTAATAGTGATTGGAGCAGGGCCTGCGGGATGTTCTTCCGCACTTCATTCAGCAAAAAACGGATTAAAAACGCTTTTGCTGGAGGAACACCAAATTATTGGACAACCAGTTCATTGCGGGGAATGTTTATCTGGGTTATCTGCAGGAAGACTTGGATTAGAATTGCCAGAAAAAGTTATTTCAAAAACAGTTAAAGGGATTAGAATAATTTTTCCTAATGGAAAAAGTTCTTTTGTCAGAGAAGAAGGTTTTGTATTAGAAAAAGATAAGTTTGAACAATGGTTAGCAGAAAAAGCACAAGAAAAAGGAGCTGAAATTGAATTAAACTGCAGAGTAGAAGAAATCAAAAGAGAAAAAGAATGGATGATTAAATGTTCTGATTCAAAAGAATTCAAAGGAAAAATTTTAATTGATGCAACCGGAGTTAATAGTTTAACTTCAAAAAAACTGAATTTAAATCCTGCACCAAAAACAGTAATTGGAATTCAGTACAGAATGAAAGAAATTCCAGAAGATGGTTTTTTGGATTTTTATTTATGGCCTAAATTGGCTTTGGAAGGTTATTTGTGGATGATACCAAAAAAAGGAAATAAAGCCAATGTTGGATTAGTTACAGAAGAAAAAATAAAAGCAAAAGTTTTTTTGGATGAATTTATTAAAAAAAAGAAATG
>Ga0210057_1003012_pt1 | contig 23526 bp, 32 predicted proteins | sample CryGeyCG2114_010_2_FD_183968 | JGI IMG/M metagenome (GOLD analysis project Ga0210057, IMG submission 183968) | Groundwater microbial communities from aquifer - Crystal Geyser CG10_big_fil_rev_8/21/14_0.10 (SPAdes) (version 2) | ecosystem: Environmental > Aquatic > Deep subsurface > Groundwater ...
GGCAATCTGTATATTGTACACGTAGTAAATATACATGTGGGTCTTGCCTGTTACCTGATTTAACAGGTCACCTCACGGCACAGGCTGACGTCGGCCATGCAACTCCTCTCAGCGTGTCAGGTAAGCCCTTTAGACTGACCTTCATTCTGCTGTCGCTCCTGGTGAGGTTCACGGTGTAGAATCTAATTGAACCGTACGCGTCACCCGTTGTAGTGTCTCCCCGCCAATTCCTTTAAGTTTCGGCCTTGCGGCTATACTTCCCAGGTAGCACACTCTTCGGCTTCCCTTCAGCACCAATACCTCTCGAGGAGGTACTGATGTTTAGTGTGCAGTGTTTACTGCTAGGACTACACGGGTATCTAATCCGTTTTGCGCCCCTAGCCTTCATCCCTCACTGTCAGAACTGTCCTCGTGGAATGCCTTCGCTATTATTAGTCCGTCCAAGATTAACACATTTTACCGCTACTTTGAACGTACTTTCCACGTCTTCCAGTCTCTAGCTTAGCAGTACTCTCTGCGCTCCAGACTTTTAAGGAGCCCGATTTCACAGAAAACTTACCAAGCAAGCTACGGATATTTTAGACCCAATAATGATGGCTGCGACTTGGACCGCTAGTATTACCGCGGCGGCTGGCACTAGTCTTACCCAGTCCTTATTCGCCAAACTTTTTACATTTAGCAAAAGCTTCTCATGTTGAGAAGCACTCTGGCTCACTCTGTCACGCTTGCGCGCATTGCAGAAAATTCCTAACTGCTGCACCCCGTAGGGCTGGGAATAGTGTCTCAGATTCCCTCTCAGGGCCTCTCCGCTAAGAGCCCTTACGGATCATAGGCTTGGTGGGCATTTACCCCGCCAACAACCTAATCCGCCGCAGCCTCATCCTATGGCGCGAGTTTGTGAGATAAATCATTCCAGGGTATATCTCTTATCAAGTATTAACCTCAGTTTCCCGAGGGTATCCTTGACCATAGGGCAGATTAGCTACGTGTTACTGAGCAGTTCGCCTTCTCTCGAAAGACTTGCATGTCTAAGCGCAAACCAGAGAGCCGCAGCCGCCAGCAGGATCAACTGGATTTAAAAAATATCATATTATTTCAGACGATAAATCAAAAATAATCAATTCCGCATATCGTATATAAGACAACGATACACTTCACACAAACTCCTACTATTGGCTATTGAGAATTACAACTGATTGTTACTCGAATTAATATAGAATATCAAAATGAGTTACAATCTATAACTGCTTCTACATACTTCATACCTTACTGTAAAGCATACAGATTGTTAAAGTACTCATCTTAATTAACAAGTAATTTAAAAAATCTTGGTATTTAAACTTTTCTGTGAGAAAACCCGTCGAGATTTAAAAATTTTTAAAAATTTTTAATAATTATTTCAAAAATCCATAACCAAAAAGTTTAAAAATAACTTTTCATATTTTATTTTTCATGGATGCAAATTTTATACAAGGAAGAATGGAGGAAATCCAGAAAAACGATGAGATTGCCGACGCATTTTCAAAAATTGTTTCTGGAGGAAAATGGGGTTACAAAACAGTAATTGAAAAAAAACCAGTAATAATTAAATGTCCGAATTGTCAGACAGTTGTCGACGTAAAACAAAAATTCTGCCACGAATGCGGAACGAAAATTGAAAAAAAGGAAAATTAATCTCAACTAAAATATTCTTTAATTTTTTCAAAAGGAAGTTCATAAACCAAAGAAGTTCTTGAGCCATCAAAATCATTTTCAATAATTCTAACTAGCTCAAATCCAATTTTCTCTAATATTTTTTTCATTGTTAAATTATTCTCATTTATTTTTGCTCTTAAAATTCCAGAAAAATTTCTTTCTTCTTCTATGCATGGTTTTATCAGTTTATACATTGTCGACGAGCCTCTTTTGGATTTTGCAATCCATAACAAATCTGCTGTGATAATCTCTCCTTCTCTAAAATAACCAAAAATTCCGTCTAAACTTGAATTGTTTTTTCTGACAATAACTCCTCCTGTTTTCAAGAGTCTTCCAGCATAATCTTCTAGACTTTTTTCCTGAATGCTTAATGGAGGATCAAAATCCCCATCTATTTCCTGCAAACATTTTATTAATCTCTCCAAATTATGAAAGTAGCAATTAACCATAAATTTTGTAAACTATTTATATATAAAAGTATATCTGTGTCACCCACAACTTTTTATATTTGATTTAATTTTAAAATTCATGCCAATCTTTGTTGTTCACGAGCATCATGCGACTCATCTGCATTGGGATTTGCGTCTTGAAATTGGAGGAATTTTGAAAAGCTGGGCTGTTCCAAAACAACCACCGAGGACAAAAGACATTAAGAGATTGGCGATTCAAGTTGAAGATCACCCAAGGAGTTATGCTGATTTTGAAGGGGAAATCAACGACGGCTATGGAAAAGGAACAGTAAAAATATGGGACAATGGAAAATTTCATCTTCTCGACAAAAAAGAAAACAAAATTGTTTTTGAACTTCACGGATTAAAATTAAAAGGAAAATACGTCCTTGTAAAAATAAATTACGGAGACAAACCAGAAAAGAGCTGGTTATTTATGAAAATTAATGATTAAAATATTACCAAACACTATACAAATTTTTAAAAAGAGAAATTTACATAATAAATTATTAAAATGGGGAACATGATTAAAGATTCTGAAGTTGCAATGGTGAACGCTGCAGTTTATGCTCTGGAATATCAAGACAAGCATCCCAGCGCTGACATTGAGGAAATAATTAGAAATGTAATCAGGAATCTTGACGTGCTCAGGACAAAAAAAGAACTGAAAATTTTAGGCGTCGCTGCATCAAATGAAATTCTTAAAATAAAAAAAGAAAACAAGGGAAAAAGCCACAAACAATTACTGCAGATTTTTGTCAATAACACAGGCGAGTTTTTAGCAAGAGTTAATTCTGAAGAATAGAACAATTAAAACTTATTTATTTTCTTATGCAATAATTTCACTTTTCTCCTGTCCACCATTCCAAATCAGGAATCTTGGAATTAATTGCTTTTGCTTTGCAGAATTCTCTTGCTAACAAATAAAATATAACTCCTAAACTTTTTTCACTTTTGTTGTTGCCGATAATAATCTGATCTGAACCTTTTGAAAAATTATTCGTGTCACAAATCATTAAAATTTTTTTGCGCACTTTCAGAGTATCATTCAAAGCATTTCTGTCAAGCCAGTGGTCTGTGATTATTGTCAGTTCATTTTCAAAAAAATCCGGAAGTTGCGTGTTTGTTAATCTGCCCGAAGGGTATTTTTTTGTGAACACACGGATTCCTGTTAATCTGCTGAACATTTCCGCTGCTTTCCATCCAGCTTGTCTTTTGCATACAAGAACTATGTCCTTGGCATCAAATTTTATTAAGTAAGCAATTCCTTCTTTTAATTTCTCGTCGATTAAATCAGTGTTGAAAATAGCAAGTCCGTCTGCTCTTCTCCTGTAAACAAAAACTTTCATCGTTGGAGTAACAACGCGCGTCCCCAAATAAATTCCGGCTTTGACATATTCCTCGAGGGGAATGAGCATATCTGTTCTTTTTTTCAGCTTGATTTGTTCTTTCAAATCTTCTGTTTTTGTAATATCAATTTTTCCAGCAAGTTTTTTTGCTTTTTCCAGAAGTTCTTTTTTCTTCTTTTCAATTTCTTCAGATGAAAGTTTCTCAGTCTTTAATGATTCTTCAGAAGATTTTTTTAAATCTTCGAGAGTCTTTTCAGTTGCTAATGACTCTTTCTCTGCTTCTTTTATTTGTGCTTCTCCAAATTCCAAACTCTCTTCAATTTCATTTTCAGGAGATTCTTTTTTTTCTTTTGTCTTCGCCATGTCAATTCACAGATAATTATGTTTTTAAAGGTTTTCGATTGTAATCCAGCAAGTTTTAAAAATGTATTTTTTGTATTTTTAATATGATTATAAAAACTATTGAAGATGTTATAAAGGCAAAAAAATTTGTAAATGACTCAATAAAAAAATTAGATCGCCTTTATCAAGAATGCGACAAGCACAAAACCCACAAAGGGCCAATTAAAATTTTTAATAAGCCGGTCAGATTTGAGCTCTGTCTTTATTGTTACAGGCCAACTAATTACGAAGAAATTGCTGAATGGGTTTTGAATAAAAGAGAAAATATAAGAGACATATTAAATAATTTTAATTATTCCTATCTTAAACTGCATATCGAAAATGAGATCGAACAGCAAAAATCAAGGTATCGTTATTATGGGCTAAGAGTATTAGAAAGTGGGCTTGGTTTTATTAATCCGCCACCAATCTCTTATGAATGATTTTTTAATTTTTATTTCTTTTTCTAGCATGAGGGAATCTCAAAAACTCTTTTCTATCTCAATTAATCTTTTTATCTTTGCCTCTCGCTCTTTTCCTGTTATTCCGCATTTTAAAAAATCAGCGTCGAAACCAAATGCTAAATCTGCTAAAATGCTCTCTTCTGTTTCTCCGCTTCTGTGCGAGAAAACTATTTTTATATTATTTTTTTTAGCAAGTTCGCAGACTTTTTCAACTTCTAAAAGCGAGCCTGTTTGATTTGGCTTTACAATTATTGCATTTATGCTTTTCATTTTAATTGCTTTTTCAAATCTTTTGCAGTTAGTAACAGTCAAATCGTCGCCGACAATTAATCTGTCTGGAAATTTCTTCAAAAGCTTCGCAAAATTTTCAAAATCCTCCTCGTAAAACGGGTCTTCAATATAATACAAATTAAAATTTTTAATTAAATTTGTAAGATATTCAAATTGTTCCTCGCCTGTTCTTTTGAGCATTGGATTTTCATACTTGTAAATTTTTCTTTTGCAAAAAGAAGAAGAAGCGACATCAACTCCCAACGGAATTTTTAATTTTTCCAAAACTTCAAAAACTTCTTTTTCGTTTAAAAAAGTTATCCACGCATCTTCGTCATTTTTTTCTTCTTTGAAGTTTTCATCGATTTCTTTGAGAAAAAATTTTGCTGTTTGCTTTGCGCTTTTCATAATTTCAGATGATTCTTTAACAGATTTTGAATTAGGAATAATAAGGAATTCCTGAAAATCTGGTTTCTTTTTCGATGCAGAATGTTGCCCCCCGCCGACGCAATTTCCAACAAGTCTTGGGAATTTTTTAGCATTTGGATTAATCAACTGCCAGATTTCTTTTGTTTTTTCTTTTGCAAGACATTTTAAAACAGCAGATTCAAATGCAAAAAGCGTGTTCGCCCCAACTTGCCCTTTGACAACTTCTTCAATTTTTTTTAAATCGCTGAATTTTTCTATTTGTTCTTCTGAAAAATAATCACTGAATTTTTCTAATGTTTTTATGTCTTCTTCAATGTTTTTCTTGTAAGGTTTTGCCTCGTATTTTCCCTTTGATTTCCCATTTGGTGCAGATGCAGAGAAATCTCCGGCATTTGTTTTGATTGAAACAAGAATTGTTTTTTCTTTTCGCGAATCCAAAATCTCTTTTGCTGAAACCCCTTTTATAATCATGAAACAAGAAAAATATCCAAGTTTATATGTTTTTTGTGTCGGGGGAAGAATTGAATATGAAATTTGCTCTCGCTAACGCAAGAGAATTTGATAAAAGGTTATTATCAAAAAAGAAATCATCAATGATTCCTTAGCCAAAGACCAAGCGGGTACCCTTGAATAGTTATGCTATCTCCCACATTATATTCGAAGTCTAATTCCATGGCATCCCCATCCAACTTGAATGCTTGTTTAGAACCATCACTTAATCTAACAAGTACTTTATATGATTCATCGGTAAAAAGACCATATTTAGGTGTATACCTTTCCTCCAGAATTACCCCTGGTAAAACTTTCTTCTCGCATGATGATGCAAATAAAGGCAATGTAAGTAATAAACCCGTTTTCAATAAATTTTTCATATTTATTTTCATTTCTTCCACTATTTAAACTTTTCCATTCTGTTATCTTTTTGGAGTTAATATTATTTTGGGCTCGCTCCACTTTGTTTCGCTTGCCATTAATTAGCCCAAGTTTTTTATTGCATTAATAATTCCATAAAATTTTATCTTGTCCGAAGGCAGATAAAATCTTAATCAATCAACGAGCACGAATGTGCGAGCCTATATTAAAATAATAGAAACCCATCTCCCTAAATAATCATTCCCCTTCGTCTTCACCTTCTTCAGCAACGCCATCTGTTTCATCTTCTGGAGTTGCAAGTTCCATAATCTCACCGTCTTTTGCAATTTCTTCTGCCTCTTCAACTTCTTTTTCTTCAATTTTATCGTCGCTGATTTTTTTCTCTTTTACTCTCTTCAGCATTTCTTCTCTTTTTTCTGGAAACGGCCTCTTAATTGAAATAGGAAGAATCTTAGAATCAAGTTCTATCTCAGCAATTTTCAGCGCGTCGTATTTTATTTTTTCCAAGTCTTCTTCATTAATCTTGATTAAAAGCGGAGCATTCATTGCAATCTGCAAGGCTCGCGCTCCAAGAATTCTCGCGCGCTCGTATTTTGAAAATTGTTCAGGTTCCATTTATTCTAAAAACCCCGCGATTTTTTTAAATATTTCTCTTTCTGTTTTTTCAACTAAATCTAAAATTTTATACAATTCTTCAACTTCCAATTCGCATTTGTCTCCTTTTTGCATTGAAAAAATAACACCATCTGAAGTGCTCATTGTGACTCTTGTCTCGCTTATGTCTTCTTCTTCTTTGTCAGGGTCAATAACAAAAGTTTTTCCGATTTTATGCACAGTTATTGTTATTGGTGTTTCTTTTGAAAGAGGAATATTTTTGTTTGTCCATTCTCCGAATAAAACTTTTTCTTCTTTTTCGTCGTATTTTGGTATTCTTGAATTTTTCAGTGCAATTATCGCGCCAAGCCCCGCAGCATCAACAAGATTGCCGTCGTCGTTTATTGAATAAATATCTATGTAAATATTCCAGACTTTTTCACCTTCTTTTATGCATAATTTTTCAAGTTCAATAAATTTGCTTTCTCTTATTCCTCTGTCAATAACTCTTCCGAGCTCAATTGCAGGAAATTTTGGAGGTCCATTCTCAAATCTCGGAGAACTTAATGGAAGCAATTCAGCAGAAACAATAAGGTTTCCTTTGTTTTGTGAATCAGGATATGGCACTCCAACATCCATCTTGACCCCGACTAAAACATCTGTCTTGCCGATTTTAACCCTAGCTGAACCCTCTGCATTTTTTGAAATATTTTTTTCTATAACTATTTCCCTGAATTCATCAAGTTTCCTGCTGTCAAATCTTTTCCCCTTTTCCAGATATTTTTTTATTCTCTCTTCTGTTAGTTTTGTTGTTTCCATTTTATTTTCCTAATGAATCTTTTAATGCTTTTTTCTGAACTTCATAAATTTTCTTGCATGCTTCTCTCGCAAGTTCAATAGCTTCTTTTAATTGTTTTGAACTTATTTTTCCGTCTAATTGGATGTGTGTTATTTTTCCGCTGTGCGTGAATGTAATTGGAATATCTGTTGAGCCTTCGCCTTCGTCAAATTCAGAATCTTCATATTTGTCCAAATCAAGAACAAGTGTCTTGTCAATTTTTCCTACAGAAACACTTGAGACCAGCTCTTTCATTGGAATTCCTGCTTGAGCCAAAGCCATTGCAGCAGCATTTATTCCAGCGCATCTTGTTCCTGCATCTGCTTGGATAATATTTATATGAACATCAACAACGCTGTTTGTATATTTGTCAATTAACAAAACCGGCTCCAAAGCCCATTCTGTTATTTTGCTTATCTCTGTGCTTCTTCTGTTATGTCCTGGTCTTGCTCTTTCTGTAACAGAAAAACTAAGCATGCTGTAATTGCATCTCAGGGTTGCTTTTTCAGGATCCTGCAAATGTTGCGGATGCATTTTTTTCGGTCCGTAAACAGCAGCAATAGCAATTGTTTTTCCTATCTGGAACATAGCACTTCCGTCGGCATTTGGAATAACTCCGACTTCTGCTTTGATTGGACTTCTCAATTCGTTATTTTTCCTGCCGTCTGCTCTTTTGTATTCTTTAGTTGTCATTTTTTATTTTTCTGATTCAAATGTGAAATATTCTTCTAATTGTGATTTAATTAAATCTCTTTGTGTTCTATTCCCGCTAATGAGGTTAATGGTATAATGCTTACCTAGAACTGGTGGTTCTATTAAAACAAAAACATCATTGATTTTGCATGTATGAACTTTCTTTTTTGTAATCCCTGGAAACAATTCATGAAAATCTTCTTCTACGATATACCCCCTTATTTTGTGTGGTAGATATTTACCTTTAGGAACCGCTTCAAAATATTCAGCCACATATCCAATTTCCATTTTATTTTTTATTTTCCTCAAACCATTTATGTAATTCTTCTGTTAATCCTGAAACAAAAGAATGTTCTGCGATAAAGAGTATCGCTTTTTTTGCAAATAATTCATTTTCTATTTGTGCACCTTTTATCCAGATGTATCCGTTTTGTCCGATTGTGATTTCGCATCCTGTTTCGTCTTTTATTATTTTTATCATGCTTCCTTCTTTTCCTATAATGCGCGGAACTTTGTTGGGATTCACTTGCACAATTAATCCATCATCTATTCTTCCGAGGCCTCTTGACTTTATGCTTAAATCTATTCCTCTTTTATTCATGTTCCAAATTTTTGCAACTGTGAGGTCTCCGATTTTCATTACATCTTCTATTGCGTCTTTGCTCACAAATCTCGGAACTTCTGCAAGACTTAAAAATGCATTTTCAGAAGCGCCGATATCTATAACCCATCCGTTAAATGTAACATTCTCAACATTTCCAATGACAACGTTTCCTCTTCTTGGCTGATAAACTCCCGACAAAGGAATTACTTTAACAAGATTATTTGATTCTTCTGATAATCCGTATCTTAATGCAATAATTTCGTCGCCTATTTTTTCTGTTCCTTCACCAGGCAAGAACTCATCGCCTTTTGCAATAACTTCTCCTGGGATTATCACTTTTCTGTTGTTTGTTTCTTTCATTTTAAATTGCATAACCTCTTCTTGAACTAAAAGTTGTATTATATAAACTTGCAGCGCCACTCACCCTTCTTAAATTTTCGTGTTGTCGACAATCTAGACAATCAGCATAAGTTCCATTAACACAATTTTCTATTGTGTATTTCCTTTTACAATCAGGTAAAATAGGACATTGGTTTTCTATTGCTTTTTTTAATTTACTTCTTGCAATCATTGCTTCTGTACGAAGAGATCCTCCATTGCTTCTCTTATACCTAAAGGATCACCACCCATAATACTTGGAATTGTTTTATTTTCACTCATTTTTCTCTGACTTCCTCTGTCAGCGCGCTTCCGCGCGTTATTGCATTTAATTTGTCATAAAAATTCATTATCATTCCTGCAGGAACATTCACAACAACTTCAAGGCTTCCGTCGTCGAGCCATCTCTCATGCTCTTTGTATTGGTTGACAATTCCATAAACTTTTGCAGTATGCATTGAAGGAACAGTTATTTTTACTTTTTTAATTTCTATTTTTATAGGAATAATTTTGCTTATTTCCTGGATAATATCATTTATCTGGTTTCCAATTGGAACATTTTTTATATTAACATGTGCCTGTTCTAATGCGCTTTTAATCCTGTCTGGGGTGTGCGGATTTCCAGTTCTGGAGTCAACTGCGTTTTTTGAAAGAAAATCAATAACCTGCTTGAATTTTTTTTCTTTTTCTTCATCTCTGTGCTCCTGAGTCAAAAGAACCTCGCCTTGTTTTACAATTTTCTGAACAACTTCATTTAAATCATCTGTTCCAAACGCCAGCTTTAAATCAGAAGTTGAAGCAACTTGGCCTTTTTTTGAATCACTGAAAATTCTGTCAGCTTCTGCTTCAATTGAAGAAACCTCGCCTTTTTTGAATTTTATCGCATTGTCCAAATCAACAATAATTTCAAAATTTTTACCAGCTTTTTTAATTCTTGCCAGTGTGTTCATTTACTTACAAACTCCCTAATCTCATTGCCTTCAAGTCGCTTTAGTTTTTCTTCTTTATTATCAATATAAGCAACTTCAAATTTATTTATTTCAAAACCTTTTCCTCTTATTTCCTTTAGTATGTCTAATGCAAGTTTAATTCCTTTTTTGATTGTCAAGTCTTCTTTGTATTTTTCTTTTAATTTTGTCCTGACTTTGTCGTCGCCTTCGCCAATTGCATTTGCGTAATAAGCAAAATAATTTCCAGTTACATCGCTTGTAAATAACTGCGATTTTTTATTATTAATTCCAGCGAGCATCATTGAAACTCCGAAAGGCCTTACGCCCCCGTATTGAGTGAATTGCTGTTTCATATTTGAAACTTCTTTAATTATTAATTCAGGTTCAATTGGAGAATCATAAGTTACTTTGTGTTGTTGTGCAAGAACCTGCGCTCTTTCAACAAGGACACGCGCGTCAGCTGTAATTCCAGCAAGACTTGTGATTATGTGCGCGTCGATTTCGTGGATTCTGCTTGCAAATTTCTGAACAATTAAATTATCTTCTATTCTTTTGTCAGCAATTATAAAAACACCATCAACGCATGTCATTCCTATGCTTAGAACTCCAAGTCTGACTGTCTTTTCGGCATATTCTACTTGAAGCAAATGGCCTTCAGGAGAGAACATTGTCGCGGTCCTGTCATAGCCCATTGCTTGATGTTGCATATCTATTGGGATATCCATGCTGTCTATATTTTAAGAGAATTTTGATAATTTATTTACTTGTTTTTTCTCCCGGCGTTTTTTTAAAAACGACGCAGAAAATAACTTGTTATTTTCTCTGTTCAAAAATTAAAAGAAATGTGGATTTAAAAAGTTTTTGGGTGTTAAAAAATAAAGAACTAATTTAATATATCTCCCCATCATAGCCAGACATGTCTAAACCATCTTCATTTTTATCATCTTCTTCTTGAGATAAATCAACTTTGAGCAGTTGTTTTCCCGTTTTCTTACAATAATCTTCAAGCATTTGGATACTACTTTGAATCTTTTCTTGTCTTTTTTCATCACTAATTCCTCCATTACCTAACTTATATCTAGCGATAGCACTTCTTGCTTCTTCTCTGATTCCTTCGATGTTTAACCCAAATTCGTGTGTCCAAACAGGCCTATCTAATAATTTTTCCAATCCCCCATGAAATTCACCAAAAGGAACCATCAATATTCGTTCAAAAACTTGATACATTGCTATCTCGATGATATCTTTTGACTCCCACCAATAATTGTTCCCGTATCTTTCCATAACCGACAGAATATTATTCATATTTTTTTCTGGTAAATCTTCTCCAAATTTACTTTTAACATATTGTTTTACATAGTCTTGGTTTATTTCTTTCATGTAAATTATTTAACAAATTCTTTTTTAAACATTTCTATACCAAAAATATCGCAAAACTCCATCCTAATTCTCACTCCAAAACTTAGATAAACTAGAACTCAAAACTCATTTTATGTTTTATTATAAATTCTTTTCATTTCCTTCCCAACCCCTTCAAAGTTCCGCTTACTTTTTCAATGCTCATTTTCTCTGGCCAGACACAAAGCGAAGCTCTTACAGGCTCAACACTTTCTCTATTAATGCAAATAATTGCGGAATCTTTTTCTGTTTTTATAAAACTTAAACCTGTTTTTGACATTCCAAAAACTCCTATGAAATCAAAAATTGCTTTTTCAATATTTTCTTTAAGATTTTCTCCCTTCACAAGCAAATATCTTTTATTCTCTTTATGTGATGGAATTAATGCTTTCATAAAATAAACAAGGAAACAAACAATAAAAAGCTTTCTAAAAACATTATTAAACTCTATTTTATTTAATAAATTAATTATTTAATAAAGAGGGTAATAAAGTGGAAATACACACCATCGGGGGATTTAATGAAGTAGGAAAAAATATGACTGCTGTCCACATTGGCGAAGACGCAGTTATTTTCGACGCTGGAGTTTATCTTCCGGCAATTGTTGAGTTGCAGGAGTCAGAAGAGCAGTCAGGGGCATATTCTGAAAAAAGATTAAGAAGTATCGGAGCTCTGCCAGATGATTTGCTCCTTGACAAATTAAACTTAAGAAACAAAGTCAGGGCGATTCTTTTGGGGCACGCGCATTTAGACCACATTGGTGCAATTCCTTACATTGCTTATAGATATTATGCGCCTGTTGTCGGAACTCCTTTTACCACAACTGTGCTAAAAAAAATAATAGATGACGAGAACATAAAAATTCCAAACAAAATTATTTCTGTTAATCCAAATTCTTCTTTTACAATTAAAGGAAAAAGCAAAAGCTACAAAGCAGAATTTATCAACATTACTCATTCAACTATTCAAACTTCAATGATTGCTTTGCATACTCCAGAGGGAGTTGTGCTTTATGCAAATGATTTCAAACTTGATAACACGCCTGTCCTCGGCCTGCCCCCAAACTACGACGCACTTAAAAGAATTGCAAAACAAGGCGTGAAAGCTTTGATTGTGGACTCGCTTTATTCTGGTGCAGAAATGAAAACACCGAGTGAAAAAATCGCACGCGCGCTCGTCGAGGAACTTTTAATAACAGTGGAAAACGAAAAATCTGCTATTTTTGTAACAACATTCTCATCGCATATTGCGAGATTAAAAAGCATTGTTGATTTTTCAAAAAAACTAAACAGGGAAGTTTTTTTCATAGGAAGGAGCCTGAGAAAATATGTTTCAGCTGCAATTGATGTGAAATCATGCCCTTTTAAAAATGATATTCAAATTGGAAGCTACAAAAAACAAATAGATTCAATTTTAAGAAAGGTTTCAAAAAACAGGGAAAAATATGTGGTTGTATGCACAGGGCATCAGGGAGAGCCAGGAAGTATTTTAGACCGGCTTTCAAAAAGAAAACTTCCTTTTGAATTTAAATCAAATGATAATATAATTTTTTCTTCAAAAACAATTCCAGTTCCTGTGAATATTGCAAATAAAGAAAACCTGGACAAGAGACTGAAAAAAATGGGTGTCCGTGTTTTCGACGGAGTTCATGTTTCAGGACACGGAGGAAGAGAAGATTTAAGGGACTTGCTTTCTATTGTAAATCCTGAAAATATAATTCCTGCTCATGGTTCTTTGCAACAACTTACGCCGATGGTTGAACTTGCGAGAGAGATGGGCTACAAAATCGGCAAAGAATGTCATCTTATGCAAGACGGACAGAAATTGAGAATTTAAGTTTGCAGCTTACACAAAATTTTAATTCAAAAAACCCTACATTTTTAAATCATTTATTCTTATTATTGCAATGGTAAGGGAAGATATTTTAAGCGGGTTGAGGTTAGCATTATCTCAGGGCGAATCTTTGAAAAATGCAATGATGAGTTTTTATAATGCAGGTTATAAAAAGCAGGATATTGAAGACGCTGCACGCGCATTGCAAATTGAAGTTGCTTCTTATCCTCCGGCAAACCCAGCAGTCCAGCAAAAAAAACAAGAACCAATCCAGCAGGAAAAATTAGAGTATAGACCCCAAGAAAAAAAACAAGTTCAGGAAGAAAAAGTAATTCAGAAATATTCAAATTATGATTTAAAACCAGCTAAGCCAAAAGGAGACAAAATTATAACAATTTTAATAATTCTTTTAATTGTGCTGGTGGCAATTTTGTCTGTGGTTTTTATTTACAGAGAAAAAGTAATAGACTTCTTAAATAATCTTCTTTAAAATGCCTGAAATTTATCAGCCGTCTGATGATAGTTATTTTTTGTCAGATATTTTAAAATCTCAAATTAAAAATAAAAATATTAAATGCCTGGACATAGGTTCTGGCTCTGGAATTCAAGCCCAAACATTAATTGATTTAGGAATTGCTCCTGAAAATATTATTTTGACAGACATAAACCCCGACGCTGTTAAGTATTTAAAACAAAAATTTCCAAACTCAAAAGTCATTCATTCTGATTTATTTAAAAGCATAAATCACAAATATGATTTGATTATTTTTAATCCCCCTTATCTTCCAGAAGATAAATTCGACAAAGAAAAAGACACAACAGGAGGAAAAAAAGGAAGTGAAATAATTAATAAATTTTTAAAACAAGCAAAAAAACATTTGAACAAAGACAGCAAAATATTTTTATTGACGAGCTCATTGACAAAAGGAATTAATTTTTTAGACTACAGGAAAAAACTCCTCGGAAAAAAGAAATTGTTTTTTGAAGAGATTTATGTGTTGGGGCTCACAATTAAATAATTTCATTAGTTTTCCTTAAATATTTTGCAGCTTCAATAGTATCTTGGGGATTATAATCATCTCCTATCTTTTTTAGTTGTCCCGTAGTTGAATCCATAGCATACCCGAGCATTAAAAGCCTTAATGACCCCCTATCCGAAAGAGTTATTTCTATCTTTTTCTCATCATATAATAGATGAATCACAGCTTCTGTATCGATAAGAACAATATTTTTTAACCCTTTGGATTCGTTTTTTTCCATTTTGTTTGGTTTAATATAAATTGGTTATCTATTTAAATTTTTTTATCAAAGAACCTCGACAAAGTCTGGTTCTGAGTTAACTTACGAGGTGAGCGAGACAAATCATCTCTTAACATCTTTCCATCCAATTCCTTTTTTCTTTAGATTTCTCAGCTGTTCAAATTGCTCTTCAAAAACAGGTTTGTTTACTTGATAAAAAATTCCAACTGGAATTTTTTTTGCTATGTTATAATCAAACTCATCTGCTTTTTTCCATGCTTGTTCAAAACTTGATTTGTCATGCCCAGCTTCTTCAAGAGAATAAACTTTCTCTTTGAATTTCAAGTCAGGATGAAAAATTAAGCAAGGCTGTATAATCTCAATAAATGCAAACCCTTTGTGCTTCATTGCTTCTTTCAAAACATATTCTATTTGTTTCATGTCGGCAAAAACACGAGCAACAAAACCTGCACCAGCGCCAAGCATTAATTTTATTGGATTAATTGGATGAATTCTGACTCCCTCTGGATTTGTTTTGTCTTTGAATCCTATTTCTGTTGTAGGAGTTGATTGTCCGACTGTCAATGCAAAAACCTGATTGTTGTGAACAAAATATTTTATATCAGGGTTGTATCTTGCAGTATGAATCAAATGCTCCATTCCTTCTGCATATGCGTCGCCGTCTCCTGAAAATCCAAAGATATTTAAATTTGGATTTCCAATTTTCATACCTAAACACGTCGGCAAAACTCTTCCGTGCAAGGTGTTTATGCCGTTTAAATTAATATAATCAAAAATTTTTGCGTGACAACCAATTCCAGTAACAATTGCAAAGTCATCTTTCTTTTTTCCTTTTTGAATTTCCTCTGTAATAACTTTTTTCACACTTGCAAGTATCTGAAAATTAAAACACCCCGGACACCACGAGGATATTGCTGAAGTTGAAAGGTTTGTTGTCATTTTATTTATCTAACGGAACATTTTCAAAATCTTCTTTTTTAATCCTTACATATCTATTTACAGCATTCATTAGGTGTGTGCTTCTTGAAAAATTTGTATCTCTTTTTTTAGTGAAATAAGTGAAAAGTATTATTTCCATTCCTAATTCTCTTAGATTATTAACTGCAGGAACAAAATCGCTATCGCTCCCTATCATTATAATCTTTTTAATATTTGGATATTTTATAGGAATGGACATTAAATCTATTATCATTAATGTGTCAACTGCTTTTTGTGAATATTTTGTTTTTCCATTTTTATTCATTATTCTTTGGCATTGCCCCTCACGTATTTCTATTTTGGAATTTTCTCTTAATTTTTTTATAAAAGTATCATATCTATCTTTTCTTAGTTTTTCTTCTCTGGACGGATTATTAGACTGAAATGGCGGTGCAGTATAATAAAATATCTTTTTGCAATTTAGTTCTTCTTTTTTTGCAAGATTTTCAGAAAACTTAATCATATCATAAACAAGATATTTTCCAGCACCAAAGTATCTTGATAATTTTGATAAAAAACCAGCATCAATAAATATGAAGCAATCATCCAGTGACCCATTCAGATCACTGGGGTGCATGTTAATATTCTTATGTTTCTGAAGTTTATAAATTTTGTTGTTAGGGGTCATTTTATTTTCCTCGCTTTGAAGATTATTGTAGGGGGGATATGTTTCATCATTTTTGGGGTATATAATTCCCATTTGTTATACCAAGGATCATAAGGATACTTTTTCCTCGAATCTGGTTCGATTATTCTTTCTACATAAAAACCAACTTTAATTAGATTATTAAATAAATCACTGATCATTCTGTTATACATTACAAATTTTCCTCGACTGTAATTAGTAACAAATTTTCCAGAGTCAAAATAACTTTGTTCTAATTTTAGTGTTTTCCTATTAAGAGTTCTATAAAATGGATGGTCTAAACTAAAAATAAAGATTCCTTTATTTTTCAAAACCCTATAAGCTTCTTTAAAAATTTTAAATAGATTTTCAGCATATTGAAATGCCCAAGCTGAAAAAACAATATCTTGGCTATTTGACTTTATGATAGATAGATTATTAAAATCTCTTTCATAAAATGTAATATTCACTTTATTTTTCTTGGCTAATTCTTTTGCAAATTTTAATTGTTCTTTTGAAATATCCACCCCAATTACTTTAGCTCCTTGTTTTGCCATCGCAATGCTGCATTGGGCTCCGCCACACCCCATTTCTAAAACATTCTTACCTTTAAGATTTCCAAGTAATTTGTAATGTTGTTCATTTGGGCTTCCAGGACCATAATGGATATCAATGGGGATTTTACAATATTCTTGATATTCTTTAGAGGAATTTTCCCACCATTTTTTTACATCCTTTTTCATTTTACTATAAAATCTAAAACCTCCTGAACTTTATCAACATTATCAAAATGACCAATTTTCTTTTTTCTCATAATCTTTGCTCCAAGTTTTTCTTTAAAGATATCTTCATTAGATAAAGGAACATAAGGATCATCGTCTGAAAACACGCATAAGAAATTATTTGTGTGCCTTGTTATTCTTTCAAAATCTATTTTGGTATTTACCCAAGGACGAGCAATTTTCATTTCTTCTTGTTCTAAGTTAATTAAGCTGAACCACCCCGCTACAAAAATACACCCGCCAATTTTTTTTGGCTTTGGTAATTTTTCTAAAAATCTCATTATTGTTTGACATCCGATGCTATGGCCAATAAAATAAGTTTTTTCATCTATATCCTCAAAAGGAATTTTTTCTTCCAAATATTTAACCCATGTTTCTATCTTGGGATTATCCGTATCAGGCATATCAAAAGCATGAACTTCTATTTTCCTTTTTTTTAATTCATCTTTTAACCAATCAAACCAACCCCCTTCAGAATTTCCTCCCCATCCGTGTATCAAATAAACTTTTTTCATCTCAATCCCTCCGCCAAATGAGAAGTATTGTTTATTGAATGTAAATTCCAATTTTTATAAGTCTCATTCCAATATAAAATAATTAATCCCGTATTGTGTTGTATAAAACGAACAATATTTTTAAGAGGAAGTTGTAAAAGATATCCCATAATGATTCTATTCGTAATTCCATGAGCAACAATAACTATTGTTTCATTTTTTTCTTTATCTTTTGATATCTCTTTTAAAAATTTCTTTAATTTCCTCAATCTTTTATGAAATAACATTTTCAGTTTGGATCTTAAAAGTTTACTTCTATATTCATTCAATTCTTCAAACTCTTCTTTAACAGGCACATTAATTATTTTAGATATTATTTTTGCAGTCTCTTTTGCTCTTGGCATTTTACTTGCATAAATTTTTAAGATTTTTTCTTTTTTTAATTTCTTTCCTAAAGATTCAGCTTGTTTCCTGCCCTTTTTTGTTAAAATTGTTTCTTCACTGTCATCAGTTAAACCAGCATTATGTTCAGATTCGCCATGTCTAACCAAAATTATTTTCATCTTCCCCTCCTTTTTATTTCTTTAATTAATATTGGTCTTCTTTTTTTCCATTCTTCTTTTAATAATCCATACATATTTGAGTCGTGGATTTTCCCTGTTGCTTTGCATTTATTAGACTTTCTTTTTGTTCCTTCGTATTTATATCCTAATTTAAGACTCATATTATTTGAAGCCCTATTTTCAACATAAGCTTCGCTTTCCAATCTTCTCAATTTTAATTTGTTAAAAGCAAAATTAATTATAGGTATTTTAGCTTCAGTTATAAAACCATTTTTCCAGTAGGGTTCTGAAATCCAAGACCCCGTCGTTGCAGTTCCCCTCTCTTTGTTTATTCTGTGAAGTCCCGTAACACCAATAACTTTTTTTTCGGATTTTAATTCAATAAAAAAAACATAATCTTTTTTTTCTTTTGCTCCCCTTTTTTTAATTGAATCCTTAATAAACCAAACAGCATCTTTCTTTTTATATGGATAAGGAACAACTTCTAAATTTTTAGTTACATTTAAATCCTTTGCGCCATCTAAAATATCTTTCCAATCACTCTTTCTCGGAGGTCTTAGTATTAATCTTTTTGTTTCAAATTTCATCTCAACCTCCTCTTTATTTCCTCTCCCAATTCATCGCACAAAAAAGGTCTGCCGTCGTATCTTAATATTTTGTTTTTGTCTTCTATAAAAATTCCTGTTTTTTCTGCAATTAAATCTGCTAAGGGGCCTGTTGAATTGTTTTCAATTAAAATAATATTTTTTCCTTGCAATTCTTTTTTAAGCTCTGGAAACGGCTCAATATATAAAATCTGCAAAAATCCGCAATCCAGGTTTTTAATTGAATCAAGAATTGCTCCGGAAGTAGAACCCCATGCAACAATTAAATTTTTTGAATTTTTATTTCCATGAACTTTAAACATCTCAAACTTTTCAGCGTCTTTTTTAATTTTCGATTCTTTTGATTTTCTCGTTTCAATGTTTTTGTTTATTATTTCCGGCTCATCTGTTGCAACCCCTTCTTCTGTTGTTTCATAACTATTATATCTCCTCAAAGAAGTTGATTTTTCTGAGCTTGTGATTTTTGCTTTTTCAGTCAAGGTGTAAAAACTCTCTGCCAAATGTTTGTCTCCTAGGATAATTACAGGAATTTTAAATTTCTGAGAAAAATAAAATGCCTGGCTTGTCATCTCTTCTGCTTCTTTTGGATTTCCAGGCGCAAGAATGACTCTCTGGAATTCGCCATGCCCAGAATGTCTTGCAAGATTCAAATCTCCCTGACCTGTGTATGTTGGAACACCTGTGCCTGGCCCTGGTCTTTGTGATAGATAAATTACCAAAGGAACTTCAGCGACGCCAGTCAAGCTCAAAGTTTCTGTCATTAAATCAAAACCCCCCCCAGAACTTCCAACCATTGCCTTCGCTCCTGTAATTGCACTTCCAACAGCAGCATTCGCAACAGCAATTTCGCTTTCTAATTCTAAAACTAAAATATTATTTTTTACATTATCTCTTGCCAATTCCATTAACACTGTCGTTGCGGGGGTCATTGGATATGCATAATAAACATCCAAACCAGATTCAATTGCTCCTTTAGAGATTCCCTGACTGCCATTCACAAAATAAGAATTTGTTTTTCTCGACGAGGTTTCGCAGATTTTTTTAGTTTCATCCTCATATCCTCTCTTTGCATTTTTTAAATTCTCTGCAAATCTCGCCTCTAATCTTTTCAATTCACTCTCTAAAACATCAAACTTAATTCCAAGAAGCTTGAAAAGTCTTCCTGCATAATACATATTTTCTTCGTTTCCCTTTAAAACGCACGCGTCTTTTTTTAATTCTTTTTTGTGAATCTCTTCGGTTTTCTTGTCCAACACAACTAAAACATCAATTTTCCCGTCGTTGCTGTAAAGAGGCTCATCTGAAAAAGTGAGCACATTGAAATTATGCCCACCCCGAATTACTGACTGATAATCTCTTGAATAAAAAACATAATAGCCCTGCTTTACAAGTGCTTCGCCTAAAAGATGCGTGAGAATATTCGGCCCCTGTCCAGCCTCGCCTCCAAAGAGAATATTTAACCTCATGACTTACACAATAAATTAAGGGTTTTAAATGTTTTTGATTTGTGATACTTGTTTATTGTAATCTTTTTAAACCATCTTAAAAACCACTCCAACAATCTTTAAATATCTGAATTATCCTTGCTATTTTATGGTACGCTTTGCCCATGTCTCAGATGTTCATCTTGGAGGATGGAAACAACCGCAAATGCAGGAGCTGAATTTTCAGTCTTTTAAAAAAGCAATTGACATCTGCATAAATTCTAATTTGAAGTTCGTCCTTATAGCAGGCGACCTCTTTGATTCTGCATACCCATCGATAGAAGTGCTAAAAGAAGCATTCTCTGAATTTAAAAAATTAAAAGATGCAAGACTTCCTTGTTTTATAATTGCAGGTTCGCATGATTATTCTGTTTCAGGAAAAACTTTTTTAGATGTTTTGGAAAAAGCAGGATTTTGCAAGAATGTTGCAGATTTCGAGATACTGCCGTCGGAAAAAGAAAAAAAAATCCTTTTAAATCCGACAATCTACGAAAATGTTGCTATTTACGGCTATCCAGGAAAAAAATCCGGGCTCGAGATTGAGGATTTGAGGAGCATAAAATTTAATGATGCCCCCGGAATGTTCAAAATTTTTATGTTGCATACAACAATTGAAAAAGCAAAAGGCAGTCTGCCTATAGATTCAATTGAAATAGATTTACTGCCCAAGGCTGATTATTATGCTTTAGGCCATCTGCACATTGATTTTCAATACAATAATTTTGTTTACCCAGGTCCGACATTTCCAAATAATTTTCAGGAGCTTGAAGAACTTGGACACGGAAGTTTTTATATTGTAGATACTGAACTCACAAATCCACTTAAAAAAGTAGAATTAAAAACCAAGGATGTTGTTTCTTTAAATATTAATACCAGAAATGCAATTACAGCAACTGAGAAAATAATTTCTGAGCTAGGAAAAAGAAATATAAATGACAAAATAGTTCTTTTAAGAATAAACGGCGAGCTCGATCATGGAAAAAATTCAGATATAAAATTCACGCAGATAGAAGAATTTGCAAAACAAAAAGGTGCGTATTTTTTATTGAAGAACACGCATGATTTGAAAACAAAAGAAGTTGAGCTGGAAGTTGAGGTTGCTGGAGCTGAAAATATAGAAGAAGAAGTTATCAAAGTTTATTCTGAAAAAAATCCATCTGATCTCAACAGCTTGGTTTCGCAGTTGATGAATACTCTTTCAATTGAAAAACAAGAAGGCGAAACTTCAGAGAATTTTTCAAGGAGATTGCTCGACGAATCTAAAAAAGTTTTACAAATCTAAATGAAATTAAAAAAAATAATTTTGGAGAACATAAGAAGTTATGAATATCAGGAGATAAGTTTCAGCGACGGCTCTGTCCTGCTTTCGGGAGATATTGGTTCTGGAAAAACATCTGTTCTTTTGGGAATTGAATTTGCTTTGTTTGGTTTGCAACCAGGGCAGAGAGGAGCTGCTTTATTAAGAAATCAAGAGCAGGATGGAAAAGTTGTAATGGAAATTGAAATCGACGGGCAATCAATAATTATCGAGAGGACCTTGAAGCGCGGGAAAACAGTTTCACAATCTTCTTGCTCAATTTCCATTGACAATGAAAAAAAAGATCTGTCAGTTACAGAATTAAAAAATAAAATTCTTGAACTTCTTAATTATCCAAAAGAATTTGCAAAAAAACAAAATCTCCTCTACAGGTTTACTGTTTATACACCTCAGGAAGAAATGAAACAGATTATTATTCAGGACCCAGAATCAAGAATAAACACTTTGCGACACGTGTTTGGAATTGATAAATACAAAAAAATTCTCGAGAATGTTTCAATTTTAACTGCAAAATTAAGAGAGGAAATGAGAATAAAGCAGGCAATAACAGCGAATATTGAACAGGATAAAATGTCAATTGATTTAAAAGAAAAAGAACTGGAAATAAAAAATAAAAATCTTGTTCTTTCTGGAGATGAGTTTGTTTTAAAACAATCACAAAGGAAAAAAATTCAAAGTGAAAAAGACGAAGTTTCTAAAAAAAGAGAAGAGAGATTAAAATTTCAGCAGGAAATTGAAAAAGCGAGAATAATGATGGCAACTAAAAAAGATTATATTTTGAATAATTCCAGATTAATAAAACAATTGGATATGCAGATAAAAGAATTTCTTGTTTTTGAATATGACGAATCAAAAATTTCAGAGTTTGAAAACGAAATTGGTCCGATAAAAAAAACAAAGCAGGAATTAAATGAAAAAAACCTGGTAATAACTTCGCAGATTCAATCCTTGAAATTGAAAAATCAGGAAAATAACATTATAAAAGAAAAACTTTCAAGAATAGAAGTCTGCCCAACATGTATGCAGGATGTAAATAAAACTTACAAGTTCAATGTCCTTAACAAACTGGATTCTAACCTCGTTGATAATCTAAGAAAAATAGACATCTTAAGTTTAGAGAAAAAATCCATTGATGCAAAAATAGAAGAAGCTGATTTAAAAATTTCCTTAAAGACCAAGAAAGTCCAGGAATTAAATATTTTAAAAGTTAAATACGAGGGAATTACTGAAAAGAAAAAAAGATTAGGCGAGCTTGAAAAAGAAAATCTTTCTTTGGAAAAAGATGTAGAACTTTTGAACAAACACCTTGAAAATATGAAGATATCTATTTTTGAATTGACTAAATTTGATAATCTTTTTAATAAATTACAGCAGGAATATGAATCTGCTGTTGAGCAAGAAAGATTCGCCGAAATAAAATCAGCAGAATTAAAAAAAGAAATTGATTTTTTTTCATTTCAAATAAAAGAGCTGAAAGAGAAGCTTAAAAAAAGTGAGCAAATAAGGAGCGAATTGAATTATTTGACTCATCTTGAAGACTGGCTTTCTAAAAATTTTACTCAGCTGATTTCGCATGTTGAAAGAAATGTTATGACCAATCTTAAAATAGAGTTTTCCAAATTGTTTTCAGAATGGTTTTTAATGCTTGTATCTGACCCATTCAATGTTCGACTCAGCGACGATTTCACTCCGGTAATTGAACAGCAGGATTATGAAATTGATTATGAATACCTTTCTGGAGGCGAGAGAACAGCTGTTGCTCTGGCTTATCGTCTTTCGCTCAATCAGGTAATTAATTCTTTGATAAGCAAGATTAAAACACGCGACATTGTTATTCTCGACGAGCCGACCGACGGATTTTCAGACCAGCAGTTGGACAAAATGAGAGATGTTTTTCAGCAGTTAAATGTGAAACAATTAATTATCGTCAGCCACGAGCAGAAAATCGAGGGTTTTGTTGAAAATGTTTTGAGGTTTAAAAAAGAAAACGGAATTTCAAAAATGAGTTACCAAATTTAAACAAATGTTTAAATAGAATAATCAGTTAAAAAATAAATGAAAAGAGATGTGTTAGTTCTCTTGTTTTTAATTAAAAAGAAATCCCCACAGCTCTGCTGTGGATGGGTAAAACCTATATACTAATATCACCTCTTTCTATTATGTATGAGCATTTACAGCATTCTTGTCACAAGGTTTATTCTATAAAATATCATTTGATG
>Ga0210057_1003013_pt1 | contig 23525 bp, 28 predicted proteins | sample CryGeyCG2114_010_2_FD_183968 | JGI IMG/M metagenome (GOLD analysis project Ga0210057, IMG submission 183968) | Groundwater microbial communities from aquifer - Crystal Geyser CG10_big_fil_rev_8/21/14_0.10 (SPAdes) (version 2) | ecosystem: Environmental > Aquatic > Deep subsurface > Groundwater ...
CTGGCGGTTACCTTGGTCGTCGGGCTGCCTATCAATTTCTCCAACTGGTTTTCACTTGCTACCACATAACTCGTCGATTTACCTTGCCCCACTTGCTTTACCCTGCCCTCATCTACCAAGTCAGCTAAGTCCCGCAGCAAAGTAGTCCTTGGCACTACCTCGCCCATCAGCTCTTCCAGCTCGCCTCGGGTCAACTCACCCCGGTCCTTTAAGTATTGAACCAGCCTCTGTCTTCGCTCGTACACACTCTCATCTGCCATAAATTAATATTACTAAATTACCACCCGGGGTCAAATACGTCCCAGTTACGCCTGGCCCCAGTTATTTCCTCCCCATTTACAAATTCAAATCCGTCCCACTTAGCCTGGCTCAAGTCTGTTACTTGGGACGCATCCGCCTTGCTTCCCACTCTCTGTCTGGAGACCCATCATTGCTTCCCACTTTCCGTCCCACTTCCTCTGGATTCATCACCCCGTACCGACCTTGTCATAGCCGCCAGTGGGACGTATTCCCAGGCGCAAGTTCTTTCGTCCCATCATTCGCCCCACTTTCGTCCCACTCTTTTTTCACTCCATTCTGACAGAAATGATATTATTAATTACATCTAACAAAAAGAAAATGTCCACCAAAACACCCTTTCAGAAATCACTTGCAGGAGAATTTGCAGTCTTGTCTCAGCTGTCTTTACGGGGTATCGATGCCAATTTAACTTTGGGCAACACCAAGAGCGTAGATATATTAGTTTCAGTGCCCAAGAGCGGAAATTTATACCGAATTGAAGTCAAAACCACTTTCACCAGCAAAACCCAGGGAATTGAATGGGGGCCATCTTTTCATTGGCAAATGAAGGAAAAGCATGATTTAATCAGCGATCCCAAATTAATCTTTGTTTTTGTTCATCTTAACGACGACGGTAAGAATGCCCGTTTCTTTGTCGTTCCCAGTGACATTGTTGGTCAATATTGTTATCAGGAACATCAGCATTGGTTAGCAACAAATAGTAGTCACACCGATAACGACATCAGAACTTTTCGAATCGGATTAGATGAAGTAGGGAATTACAATCCACCAATACCCATGGCAACAGAGTATGAAGATGCCTGGAATTTGTTAGCATAAGAGTCCGTTTTCCACTAACCATTACAAGGGTTGAACCCTTGTAGGCTACAGCAAAAACTCAAACCTTTCTTTGGATTATTATCCACGCAAAAATATTTTTATTCCTGGAGAGAAAATACCTCTAGTAGAATTATATTAATCCCGATGTGTCCATAGAATACCACCTCTTGTATGTCTGATTATTTACGCAGCCAGTATTTCCTCGGCACCATCTTTTTCTAAGTATCGTAGGAAATTTGTACCACTTTCATCAGTATAGAAACCGAAGGGAATTAATCGTTGACGGAAAGTTCTTCCAATATCCTCAGGTTCCCCTTCTGTATATTGGTACTGATATACCAGTTCTTGATCATTTTGGCTGACCATTTTGAGATTACCTGTTCCCCTATCAATCAAGATCTGAGATTCCAAAGGTTCATCAACTTTAACAAAATGGAGAATTATCGTTTGATTATCTGTTGGATCTTCTGTGTTATCTTCATAACCATAATATACAATTTTAGAAAGTGACCCTTTTTTTGGATCAAAAAAGACACTAACTCCAACGGTTACCTTGTTCACTTCTTCTCGTGGATCAATGTGTTTCCAACTATTAACTATTCCATAATAGGGTAGTTCTTCAGAAAAATCTGGTTCATTGCCAGCGTAAGCATATCTGTACTGGAATAGTAGGCGATCATACACGCTTCCGTTCATTGCAGAGACTCTGATCCCATTAACATCAACTCTTTCTTTAATTTGATTTGTATCAACCATCAAACCAGTCTGAGCCATACAATCGACTAACGTGGAAGAATGATTGCCTGCAAGTGAATCTTTTAATTCATGTTGGATTTGGCAAAAAAACTTTCCCACAAATTGATGAAAGCTCCTGTCATCGGGAAAAATATTTCTTCTGGCTTCCTGAAGTTGTCTATCGGTGTAACTTGTGTTGTTGATTTCAAATTTTGGCATATATGGATGGTTTATTTGGGAATTATTCGCATATTTTAATCTAAAAATCATTTTTTTAAATACTTAATTTTCTGATGTCTAATTTTTAAATTAATAAGTCCATCTTAATTATAAAAATTGGGAGAAAATATAAATTAAGCTGATCCCACGCATCCCTAAACTCAAAACCTCCAGCTAAAATTTAATTTCACTTATTTACTATAATGACTTTAGTTAATCGATTCATAAGGAGGCAGCATGGACCAACACGTCAAAGTCGAAAAATTATCTCAGGATGAACTCCAGCAAAAAGGCGTCTTTGACTGGCCAATGTGGGAAAAAGAAGTCAGTGAATTTCCTTGGAGCTATGACCAAATAGAAGAGTGTTACATCCTCGAAGACCAAGTCACCATCACTCCCGCGTCCGGTGAACCTGTTACTTTTGGAGTAGGGGACTTTGTTACCTTCCCCAAAGGATTAAACTGCACCTGGAAAATCACCTCTCCTGTTAAAAAACACTACCGTTTTTCTTAAATCCCTGGATCCCGGATAAGGCTAAGGCCTTTACCGGGATGACAAACATAAATCCCTGATCATCTGGTCAAAGCCAGATGGTCGAGAATGACGGATTGAAAACACCAGCAACTCAAAAATAAAGAACTTTTTTTACACTTGTACTCATGTGTTTGTGCTTCCAGATCGTCTGGGTAAAACCAGATGATCTAGTCGTCATCCTCGGCCATTCCGCCTAGCGAGGTGGCAGGCTATCCATACTTGTCATCCTCGACTGCCAAGTCCTGAGTTAACCGAAGGACCTGGCCATCGGGGATCCAGGAAGTTTGAAATTTACAGCAGAAAATGGTCATACTAAGTTTGTGAGACAAAAGCACTTCTGTGTTTACATCATGACAAATAAACGAAATGGTACTTTGTACGTGGGTATTACCTCAAATTTAACTAGACGAGTATATGAACATAAAAATAAAATGGTAGAAGGTTTTACTGCCGACTATGGTTTAGATAAATTAATCCATTATGAAGTGTTTGATCATCCCCAGGACGCAATAATCAGAGAAAAACAATTAAAGAAATGGAATCGAAAATGGAAACTCGAACTGATTGAGAGACAGAATCCAAAATGGGAAGATTTGTACTCAACTTTGATTTAACTCCCTGGATCCCGGATAAGGCTAAGGCCTTTACCGGGATGACAAAGAAGATTTCGAATGTATCTGGTCAAAGCCAGATGGTTGAGGATGACAACCAGATCGCCGGGCCAAAACTGGGCAGTCGAGGGTGACTGTAGTAGTCAATGTCCTCCTTCTACCTTGTAACCTTTACTCCGTAGCTCTTCTGCTAACGCGGCTTCGTTCCTGAGTGACTCTTCTTTGGTTGTCACCTTTGGCCAACCCTCGGCATGCTGCATCGCCAGCTCAAAACTATCGTATTTGAGTAGTACACGTGCCGGATTAAATTTATTCACATGCTGCTGGAACCTTTTCTCCACTGGATAATTAGTTTCCCCTACATATAAATGGTTGGGGTCCCCGTCAATCTCGATCACATACACTTGCCAGTAACGATTGTGCAATGGTCCGCCGGCAATCACCTCGTACCCCGCTGCCTCCAATCTCTCGATCAATCGCCGGCACGCCCCATCCGCCAGCTTGCTGTCGGCATAGCTTAACTCGCCTTCAGACAAATCCCGCCTCAGCAAAGCTTTCTTTAATTGAGGGTGTCTCCTTTTAAAATCCCTAAACGCCTTATCCATATTCGAAGCATAATTCACATACACCACTTCCGGAATCTTTCCAATCTGGATCACATACGGATAAAACTTAATCCACTTTTTTCGCAGCCTATACGCCATAAAATCATTAAACCACACCCACAATCTGCTCGTACTCCAAACTGACTCTTCCCAACTTACAACTTTAGTTACCAAACAAAACAGTCTATTACTTCACAGATACGATTAACTCAAAATGGTATAAACAATATAGGACCTACGCACTTTTGTCATTGCGAACATGACTGAAAGCAAAGTGTGGTAATCTCGAGATTGCTTCGTTTCACTCGCAATGACATATAAAGTTTTGCTTGATATTTAATACTATTTTGTCAACTGCTACGTAAGTCCTGTAAACAAAAGTAATGAAAAAAAATCATTCAAGCTTCAAATTTTCTGTGATTGCCATTGGGGTGATGGTTGTCTTTGGTATTGTGGCTACCAAACATGCACTTACCAACAATCAATCAGCTAGTCAGTCGGTTCCGACAACAAAACCTCTGTTTGGATCGTGGCCAGAAGTAACAAGTAATGGCCACTACATCAAGCCCAGTGACCAAGAGTTTAGAAGCAAGCTCTCATCGCTCCAGTACCAGGTCACCCAACAAGATGGCACCGAGCCTGCATTTAATAATATCTACTGGAACAATCATCAGGCGGGCATCTATGTCGATGTGATATCGGGCGAACCCCTGTTTTCCTCTACCGACAAATACGACTCCCACACCGGTTGGCCTAGTTTTATCCAGCCAATTGCCGCAGGCACGTCACCAACAAAACAGACAACACTTTAGGTATTAATAGAACCGAAGTCAGAAGTAAGTTGGCTGACTCCCACTTGGGCCACATCTTTAACGACGTTCCAATCGACAAAGGGGGATTACGCTACTGCATCAACTCTGCTGCTCTCCGCTTTGTCCCCATGTCAGAAATGGAAACACAGGGTTATGGAGAGTATTTAGGATTATTCAAATAGTCACCCCATTTGTATTATTCGATTTAAAGTCCATCGCTCACCCAAATCCCAACCCTAGATCTGCCTAAACCCCTGCCTACTAATTTCCTAGAATAAGAGTATGCTGCGACAGCATGATAAAAAACCTAGAGGCCTCTTGCCCGTGTCCCTGGCTTAAACTTCTTAAGCCCGATCAGCAAGCTCAAGAAATCGACCGTAAACATGTGGTTGAAACTGGTGACGACCCAGGTCAGATTAGGCTTTCCATGTGTGTTGCCTGTGTGACTCAAGCAAGAATTGACGCTGCCATTAACGATGCGATCGCTGCCTTTTTTACTGATGCCACTACTTCCTACGACCCAGAAAACACTTAATAATCCACCCAAATCCACCACATACACCTATACTTGTGAATTTTACTCACACCCTGCATACTAAAGTCCGATGAAACTTCCCAACCCTTTCAAAACCGCCGATGGCCAAATTGTCATTGCTCAGTTTCCCAATTGGCCCTTATTTCTTGCTCTAGGTTTCTATCTTTTGAGCCAACTATCCATACCCAGTTTGTCAGTGGTTGGTCTTTGGGCGTACCGGATCACTATTCTCTATTGGGCCTATCTCGAAATCACTTCCGGCGTCAATCTCTGGCGTCGTTTCCTAGGATTAGCAGTACTTTTCTTTATTGTTGCGAGCATAATCAATTAATCAATCTCCATCATCCAGTCTAGTTATATCTTGAAAATTTACCTTCCTACGGTAAGATCAAATCACCATAAATTTCTATCAATTACTCAATTTTCCCATGAAAAAAATCTTTCTCACTCTCTTCTTGCTCATCATCATTACTCCGGTTCTTATCGGCGGTTACTTTGGTTTGGTCCCCGGAGTCTCGGCTCTCTTTGGCTCCAACAAACCTCGCGACCTTGGTGTCAGTCCCTCAGCCGAAGCTCTAAGTAGCGGCAACCAAAAAACCGGTGTCGCCCTCGCCGCTCTACCTGCTGATACTAGCATGGAACAAAGCCTCCAGTACGTAGGCAGCCACGAAGTAGAAATGACCCTCACCAGTGCCGAAATCACCTCCATGGCCAACAACTCCAAGTGGGCATATTCTCCCATCAGTGCTGTCCAAGTCCGCATTAACCCCGACGGTTCCGCCGAAGCATCAGGCCTTATCGACTTTAACGCCGCTGTTAACTACGCCAAAGCCTTAGGTGTATCCTCCAGTGATATCGACAAAGCATTAAGCAAATATCCCGTTCCCAGGACCAAATTTCCCTTCTACCTCAAAGGCACTGGCCACGTTGCCAACAACCAAATTTCCCTAGACCTCACCTCTGTCGAACTTGCTCGTATTCCCGTCCCTGTGGGCATCGTCAAAGAACTCACTCCCGGAGCTACTAGCTTCGTCGAGTCCAAGTACTTAGGTGAAGGCAAAGCCGTCTCCATTGACACTCTCGAAAACCGGAGTGGGCAAGTTTACTTCAAAGGCACCGTCCCCGACCAAGAACTGACTGTCAATCAATAAGTTGGTCTCAACTCTACCATCACAATTTCACGTTAACAACTTAACCCCTCTAAGTTCAACAGCAGACAGTTTGATTGCAAATTCTTTTAATTTTGGTGTCTTTGTCCCACTCAACTTTACCGAGTCTTCTACCAGTATTTCTCCCGCGGCTCCGCTATCCTCTGCCAATTTTGAAGCAATATTCACCGCCCCTCCCGCAATCTCAAATTTATTTTTCCCCAGTGGAAACACCAACACTTCACCCTTACTAATACCCACATTAGCTACAAATCCATTCGCCCCCATGGTGTCCTTTAGGTCCACCGCAAACTCTATTGCCTGTTGCACGCTGTCGGTAATAAATATCCCCAAACTGCCGTTTGATTTAATCTCACTAATCCCATCCAACACGGTAATTTTTTTAAGTATGGCATTAGCCAAAACCCAATCTGCTAATTGGTCCAATAGTAATCTTCTTTGCTTATGCACTATTTTTACTAACACCACGATTTTGACTTGGGAGTATTTCAAATATTCTGGCCGCCGATCGTCTATTCCATCTGCTCGAATAAAACGGAAAAAATCATGGGTAAATGGGTAAGGATAACTAAACTTTTTAGTCTTAACAGGTTTCACTCTCAATTTTCCATAATCCAGACTATAGCACCTTGGCCTTAAATCTCTCTTCACCAAATATTGTCCCCACTTCTTCGCCGCTTTCCCTAACAACTTATTAGTCATCAATATTTCTCCCCCAGCAGTTTCATTCTCTGTTAAGTCCTCTATCAAATCAGCTTGTCTCCCAAACAAACCATCACCAATATGAATAAACTCACCCTTGTGGATTCCAATCCCAATCTGCACCTCTAGGTTTTTGATCTCACTTTGAGCTCCGATCATTTGCTCTACTACACTCTCTGGATCAACCCCCTCGTCATAAAACATCTGGGTATTGTCAGCCGCCCATACCCCAATCGCTTTTCCCCCAATTGCGCTCCCATAAGCAAACACAATTTCCTTAGGTTGGTTCACCAACTTCATCACTTCCAACAGCGATCTAAATTTAGTTAACTTGCTCAGCCCTGCCGAATCAGAGCTAGCTACAGTACCTTTCACCACAAAAGGCTCCAACAATAATCTATGGTTAGCCGCTGTTTTTCTACCAGTTGCCCACCTTAAGATTACATCTACCGGAATCACCCCAGCAATATCTTGGCTGACATCAGCCAGTGAAGGCGCGATCAATCTATTAGCCATATCTCGTTTTAAACCCTAGTAACAGTCCTTGGCTGTATCCAATCTCACTCTCTCATCAGCTCATCCACACTTTCACCATTGCCTTCCACCTTCCCTTTCTCCACCAACTCGTTAGCCAGCCACAACCATCGGCTGGCATTGGCCACCGTTTGGTAGCGACTATAGTCTCCATTTTTGGCTGCCAGTCTCATCTTTTGGTACATTTTCTTATCCGTCATCAGCTGATACAGTCTCTTTGCTACCTCTTCCACCTTGCCCACTTCCACCAGCCAACCATTGACCCCGTCGTCAACTTGCAGGGGAATTCCACCCGTTCTATAAGCTACCATCGGCACCCCTTTCATCAGCGCTTCCGTTACCTTTACCTCAAAGCCCTCTTTATGTGATAACTGCAGTGCCACCTTGGCATTCCCAAGCAGTGCATCCAGCGGTTGATCCACGTGTGGCAACCTAGCAATTTTAATATCATCTTTAATTAACTCAAACCGCTTCTCATTCACCATCTCTGTCACATGGTTGAGTATTGGTATCCCATCCGGGTCATCCACCGATCCGTGCCCTACCACCACCAACTGTGGCCGCCGTCTTTGGGGCAACCTCTCACACAATAACCTATACGCCTCCAACAAGTCAGGAATTCCTTTAGATGGATCAAACCTGGCAATCTGAATAATATAATCCCTAGCCATGTCCAAAGGTTGTTGGCCACTATCAATCAGATATTTATTAAATAACCCCATATAAAACTGGTTCTGTTCTCTGCTCAATCTTTTGTTCAATCCGTCCAACGGATCGGTTACCGCCGGCATAGTCACCACTATCCGATTATCAATCGAGCTGGGTACAAACTGTGGTATCGGATGGGCCACAAATACTTCCGCAGCCTTGATCAGTCCCCCAATAAACTGCCATGTATCCTCCTGCGGTGACCCGGCTTGGTCAATCAAATGGCTTTCAATCTGAATATGCGACCGGTAAATCAACCTCACCTGGGGATTAATTTTGATAATCTCCGGGATCAGACCTGCAGGTTGTGGGTCATCAATCACCACCACATCACTATTGTCGATCACCGGTTTTAATTGCCGACTATTAAACCGACTCCACTTCAAAAACCGCGCCTTATCACTAGTCGTCAGCCTCACTCCCTCCGGTGCCACTCCCTGAAGCACGTTATGAAATTTAGTCTTAGTCACCGTAAACACATCCGGGTCGTCATACAGCACATACCAGCTCACTCGCAATCCGAGCAATCTATATAGTCGGATCATCGCCTGTCGCATAAGTGCCACCCCACCACCCTGAGGTGTGGCCGATATAAACCGGAGATGTCGCTCTCCCCACTTTCTGGCCAGTTTTTCCAACTGTTTCCATTCATTTAAAGACGCAGTCTTCTGATAATCTTTCTTTTCCACTAAGTAGCTTGGCTCCACTTGGTTATACTGGTTTACTATCGGCTGCACCGCCAGTTCCGGTGTAAAAATTGCCGCTGTCAATCTCACCGACTGGATCAAGTCAGCTACTCCGTTATGGCTAGTTTGGGCAATAAAATGCGGCACGATATCTTCCAATAGCCACAGTTTAGAAGCCAGTGCAGTGTGTTTGTGTCTATTTCCCAAACCCACAGCCACAAACTTCTTACCTTCTTTCTGCTGTTTCTGTCGGATCCAGGCAATCAATTCTTGCTTTACTCCCTCGTATACATATACCCGTCGGTATTGGTCCATCTCCACCGCATCAAATCCTGCCCGGCCATTAGTATGTACCGCCAAAAAACTCACCACCGGTAACTGCAACTCTTTAATTTTGCCTTTAACCCCAGCAACCTTCCTCTGCAATTTCCGTGGTTGATCGGTTTTTACTTTAACCATAGCCTCATCCTAACAACCTAAATTTTTTGCTGCAAGTTCAATTGCTCGCATTGACTAATCTCATCACCCCAATTGCCATTTCACCCCCCCCACACAAAATATTTTGCTTTTCACCCCAACAGACCGGCTTTAATTAGCATATACTTGAAGTTATATTAAGTTATGCTTCACAGATTTCTATGACCAAACAATGTGCTCTCAAAACCATCTTTATCATCGCCCTTGGCGGCCTGGCCTTTTCCGGCTACCTTTCCTACGGAGAGCTCTTTACTGGTGGCTGTAATCTGGCCGGCATCAAATGCGGCAGCACTTTCTCCCTCTTTTCATTACCAGCCTGTGTCTATGGCTTCATTATGTACCTAGCTGTGACCATTATTTCTGCTCTTGGCCTTGGCTCCAAAAAGTAGCCCTCAGTCACCATATATCCTATAGTTTGCTATTTATTTGGCCCCGTGCTATACTCCACCTCTTATCTTTAATCATACGCAGTGCATTGGTAAAGCGTGGAGATCATCTCCTGTAAACAAATTTTCGTCTTTGGCTAGTGTCTGTAATCAACAAAAGTAGCTTTGCTACTAGTTCAATCCGTATTATTGGCGACTTTTAAAACAGTCGGTTAAGTGTATTTCTATCTATTGGAAATCAACCTGCCAAATATATACGGTTTATATATTTTTTATTTGACAGGATAATTCCATGAGAAACACAAACCGTTCTTTTAGTGGTCGCAAATCTAACGGCCAATCAAATCATTATCAATCTGGTCGATCCTCAAACGGCTCTCGCCCTCGACAATTTAGTCGTGGCCGTTATAACGCCCCCCAGTTTGACCCAACTAACCTAGTCAAAACTGCTACTCCAGCTAACCCTGTCTCTGACACTCCTTATCAGCCAACCCACGCCTTTGCCGATTTTGCGATTACTGATCAGCTCAAACAAAACATAATTGCCCGCGGTTTTACTAGCCCTACTCCCATCCAAGACCAAGTCATCCCTCTTATTCTTGAAGGTAAAGACGTAGTTGGCCAGGCTGCCACCGGCACCGGCAAGACTGCTGCTTTCCTGATTCCTCTTATCCATCAACTTATTACCGACCCCAAAAGCAAAGTCCTCATCATTGCCCCCACTAGAGAACTGGCTATCCAAATTGCCGCTGACTTTAAACCCTTAGCTATTGGCCTTAATATGTACAGCGTTCTCTGTATTGGTGGCGCCTCACTTTTTAGACAGTCAGAAGATCTCCGCCGCCCCCACCAATTCGTCATTGGTACACCCGGTAGGCTCAAAGACCTCCATCAACGCGGTCGCTTGAACCTCCACCAGTTCAATCACATTGTCCTCGACGAAGTTGACCGTATGCTCGACATGGGCTTTATCCACGACGTTGACTACCTAATTTCAGGGCTAATCAGTCCTCGTCAAAGCCTCTTTTTCTCCGCTACCTTGCCTCCCAAGGTCCAAGAAGTCATGCGTCAATTCCTCCACAAACCTACTATCATCGCCATCAAATCAGCCCCTACCCACGAGCGCATCAATCAAGATGTGGTTCATGTCGGTAACAGGTCCAAAATTGAGGTTCTCCATGATCTGCTCATCAAGCCTGGGTTTGATAAAGTCCTAGTTTTTGGACGCACCAAATGGGGTATGGAAAAACTTTCCAAAGACTTATACCAGCGAGGTTTTAAAGTTGCCTCTATTCACGGCAACAAAAGCCAAGGTCAGCGCCAACGAGCCCTTCAAGACTTCAAACGCTCTACCATTCAAGTCCTTTTAGCCACAGATATTGCCTCAAGAGGTTTAGACATCGACAACGTTACTCATGTCATTAACTTCGATCTGCCTGAGTCCTACGAAGACTACATCCATCGCATTGGTCGTACTGGCCGCGCCGACCGCACCGGCACCGCCCTCACCTTCGTTAACTAAAAGTCAATTTCACTCCACGCTTACTATCCGATACTCTACCACTCCTGCGGGTGTTGTAACTTGCACCACATCGCCTTTCCTTTTTCCTATCACGGCCATGCCCATCGGACTTTCGTCAGACAATTTCTGATGAGCTGGATCAGACTCGTGCTTGCTTACCAGCATAAACTCCACTTCCCGCCCGTTTCCTAAAAGTTTCACTTTTGTGCCAAACTCCACTATATCTCCCACACCCTTTTCCTTCACCACCCCATACCTGAGTTTATAGTTTAAGTCTCGTAATTGTCTCCCAATAGAACCCAGCTCAAACTTGGCATACTTATACGCCCCGTTTTCAGACAGGTCACCCATCTCTCGTGCTGCTTGCAGCCTTTTAATTACCTCCGTCCTTTCCGCCGTCAACCGTTCCACTTCCGCCTTCATCTTCTCGAAGGTTTCACTAGTAAAAGGTATTGGTGCCGGCCGCTGGTTTAAGCGCTGGTTAAATTTCTTCATTCCCACATTATACTCATCAAACCAACCTAAGCCTTTATCTGTGCCATTAGCCACTTGGTCCACACCTCCATACCCTTACCGGTCTTGCACGATAGGGGAATCACCTTGGCCCCTCCATTCACCTTATCTACACCTGCCTTAAAAAAATCTAGATCAAAATCCTCAATTTGCTGATAATCCATTTTATTTAAAAGGATTACATCCGCCCCCAAAAACATACCAGGATATTTGTGGGGCTTATCCGCTCCCTCAGGGACACTAGCCACCACCACTTGTTTATGAGTACCCAGGGCAAAATTAGCCGGGCAAATTAAATTGCCCACATTCTCTATTATTAATAAATCCAACGCCTCCAGTTTCAATTTCGGCAAAGCTTTATTCACCATCACCGCATCCAGATGACAAGCCCCGCCAGTATTAGCCAACACCACAGGTATTTGCTCTTGTTTAAGTCGCTCTACGTCAATATCGCTTACGTCTCCATCAATCACTCCCATCCGGTACTTATCTTTTAGCCTTCTGATTGTCTCCACAATCACGCTCGTTTTACCGGCTCCAGGGGATGCCATTACATTAATTCCAAATACATGGGCACGATCCAGCTTAGCCCTTGTCTTCCCTGCCAGTCCCTGATTATCTTCCAGAATATTCTTCTCGATAGATATCTTCTTAGTCATTATCACTCTCCTTCTTTTTCTTTAGATCAATTAGAAATTAGGTTAATTAGGTCAATTTGCTATTCTATCTCAATCCCTTCCAACCAATATCCATCACCCGCAGTTATTTTTAACTTAAAGCTCTGGCATTTGGGGCACAGCTCAGCCCGTTCACCTTCTGGAAATTTATACCCACATTTGACGCACTCCAGTTTACCCGCCACCCGTTTAATCTGCAATCGGGCTTTCTCAGCAATCGTTTCTTTAGCCGCTATTGGCCAGTAAAACTCAATCGACTCATCCACAAAACCCGAGAATTCGCCCAGCACCAACTTCACCACCATTACCTTAGTTGCCTTCTGTTCACCAGCCACTTTCAACACTTCTTTCACTGTTGCTTCTACTATCGGTAGCTCATGCATATCTTCTCTTTCTTTAGATTAGATCCCGGGATCAAAATTAGTAATTCTTATATCTCCACCGCTCTATCCAACAAACTATTATCCCAGTACACCAATTTCTCTTCCGGCATCAGCAATGCCCGGTCAGGTTTTAACTCTTTCAAAAATTCCGCTGTGTGCGACACCACCAGCATCGTACCACGATATTCCTTCAACGCTTCCAAGATAATCCGCTGCGACAATGTGTCCAAGTATGTCGTCGGCTCGTCCAACACCAACAGGTTATAGTCCTTGAGCATCAGCAGAGCGATAGCTAACCTGGTCTTTTCCCCACCCGACAACGACCTGACTCTCTGCTTCAACTTCAGCTGGTCAAACATGAATCTGGCCAAAAACGACCTAATCTGTCCATCACCAGTCTCTGTTTTCTCTCGCACCGTGTCAAACACTGTTTTCTCCAAATCAAACGTCTCCAGTTCTTGGCTGTAATAACCAATTTTCGTCTGCGCGTTTAGCCACACCTTTCCCTCATCAGCCGCCAGCCTCCCTACCACAATTTTTAACACCGTACTCTTGCCTGCCCCATTTTGTCCCACCAGTACTACCCGCCAGCCCCGTAGCACTAGCATACTTACATTCTTCAACACCACCTTATCTCCATAAGTTTTGCTCACTTCAGTTAACTTCAGCGGCAGCTCGCCCACATGAGCGGGCTCAGGCAATTGGAGCTTTATCCGCACCACTTCTTGCGGCAGTTCCGGCAACTGGTCCCGGATCCGCTCAATTCTTTTCTCCAACAGTATCCGCTGATGGATCACTTTCTCCACATTGCTTCGCCTCAGTTTCTCCACACTTTTCTTTAACCGCTTTACCTTCTGCTCTTGGTTCCTGATATACCGCGTCAAATTGGCGTCGTGATCGGCCTTTAATTTCTTAAACTTACTAAATGTTCCGGTATACTCTTCAAACTTTTTAGTCTGTTTATTGATATACACCACCTTATCGATTGCCTGGTCCAACAAGTCCAAATCATGAGACACGATCAGCAAACTCTTTTTGTATCCCGCCAAAAAATGCATCACCCATTTCTTGCCCGCTTCGTCCATAAAATTAGTCGGTTCATCCAACAGTAGTATATCCGGTGCCACCAGCAGTGCATAAAGTAGCGCCAACTTAGTTTTCTGCCCACCCGATAAGTCAGTCGGTTTATCTTCCAGACTTACCCCCGCCATCTCCATATTTGCCATCAGTTCAGTCAATCTTTGGTCAGACTCGCTTTTAGCCGCTCGCAAGTACTCCCGCACGTTCACCGCCTTTTCTTGCTCCGGATCCCGCTTAACCTCTTGTGGTACCAGCGCCATACTCCCTTCCACCAAAACCTTGCCATCATCAGGCCACTCGCGCCCCAACAGCAGATTAAATAGTGTCGATTTACCGGTCCCGTTTAACCCCACCAGCCCCACCTTCTTGCCTTTGGGCACCGAAAACGACGCCTCTTGATACAAAGGCACTCCGGTATAACTAAAAGTAATCTCTTTCACCTGGATCATAGACAACTATTATATCTGACACCCTCAATTCTTATTTTCCCCATTGTTCAAGCCCGTATCTTGTCATTGCGAGTCCTGAGCCAGCCGAAGGACGTGGCAATCTCATCTCAATCCAACATCTCTTTCTCAAGCTCCTTTCAACCCCCCCCATTAAGGCTCGCTATTTGTAGCCACCTCTGGTAAAATACTCTTTCCTGCCGCCCACCAGACCTGACAGCAGGTCTGTGTTGTTTATATAGCTATTTTTTTAGATCCCGGGATCGAGGAGTCCTGAGCGAAGTCGAAGGACGGGTATATCCCGGGATCAATAACCAATCATGCCAAAACCTATCCGAAACGTCGCCGTTATTGCTCACGTTGACCACGGCAAAACCACCTTAGTCGACGCCCTGCTCAAACAAACCCATGTCTTCCGCGACAATCAGGAAGAAATGTTTGCCGACCGGATCATGGACAGTAACGAGCTCGAGCGCGAACGCGGCATCACCATCCTTGCCAAGATTTGCTCCGTCGAGTATCAAGGCACCCACATCAACATCATTGACACCCCTGGACACGCCGATTTTTCCGGCGAAGTCGAACGTACTCTGGGCATGGCCGACGCGGCTCTTCTTATTGTCGACGCCCAAGAAGGTCCCATGCCCCAAACCCGTTTTGTTCTCAAAAAGGCCTTCGAACTCGATCTCAAAGTCATCGTGGTTATCAACAAGATCGACAAGCAATATGCCCGCGTCCCCGAAGTCGAAAAACGTCTCGCCGACCTCTTCCTCGAACTTGCCACCAAGGAGTCCCAGCTCGAGTTTCCGGTCTTATATGCCATTGCTCGCCGCGGTGTCGTCTTTACTGCTCTCCCCACTGATCTAGAATCAGCTGGCACAGTCAAACCATTACTCGATACAATTCTTAATGATGTTCCTGCTCCCGAGCATCAACCCGATCTGCCCTTCAAAATGCTTATCTCCGCCCTAGACTACGACAATCATCTTGGCCGTATCATCATTGGCAAGATCCATCAGGGCAGCATTAGGGCTGGGGACAAGCTGACTATCAGCAGTTCACCGGGTCAAACCTACGCCGTGGAACGTATCATGGTGGCCCAAGGCCTGGGGCGCCAAGTCTTTGAGTCAGCAGAGTCTGGTCAATTAGTAGCTCTTACCGGTTTTTCTGCAGCTAGCATCGGTGACACTCTCTGTGACCCCAAAGACACCACCGCCCTTGAGGCATTAGCCGTCTCCGACCCCACTCTCCACATGACCATGGGTCCCAATACCTCACCTTTTTCTGGCCGCGAAGGCAAATACACCACCAGCCGCCAGCTAGGTGAAAGGCTCAAACGCGAGCTCGAAAACAACGTTAGTCTCAAAGTCGACTTTCTGGAAAACGGCAAGTTCAAACTCGCCGGTCGTGGTGAACTCCACCTTTCCGTCTTGCTGGAAACCATGCGCCGTGAAGGCTACGAAATGGAAGTCGGCAAGCCCGAAGTCATCACCAAGCTGCTCGACGGCATTGTCCAAGAACCAGTGGAAGAAGTCGACATCATTGTCACCAAAGAATACGTTGGCGCCATTAACCAAGAACTCGGTAAACGCCTGGGGCTGCTTATCAAAATGGAGCCCATCTCCGAGGTCGAAGTCGAGTTTGTTTACCACATTCCCACCAGGTCACTAATTGGTCTCAGAAGTTTGCTCCTTACCCTCACCAAAGGCACTGTTCTCTTCAACTCCCAGATCCTCGGTTACCAGCCAGTAGGGGAGTCGTTACCCAAGATGCGCAGTGGTGCACTAATCGCTGCTGTTACGGGTAAAGCTGTTGATTACGGACTCAGGAACTTAAAAGGCCGCGGCAGTTCTTTTGTTAATCCGGGCACCGACGTTTACGAGGGCATGATCGTCGGCCAAAACAGCAAGGACGAAGATATCGCCATCAACGTCTGCAAAGAAAAACACCTTACTAACCACCGCTCCAAATCCCACGGTGGCATCGTCCAGCTTGCCCCAGACCTCGAACTCTCCCTCGAGCAATCCGTCGACTTCCTCGAACGCGATGAACTTCTGGAAATCACTCCCGTGTCTCTTCGTCTTCGCAAAAAACACCTAAACGAAGTCGCCCGTAAGCGTGCCCTCAATCCCACCGTCCGCGGTTAATCAATTTCTTCTCACCTATACAAACTCCTAGTCCAGATGCATAATGCTTCTGTTATGTCCGCTTCTGCTTCAAAACTTGCTATAGAAGTCAGCCACCTTACCAAACGCTATGGTGAGCTTACTGCCGTCAACGACATCTCCTTTACTGTACCCCAAGGCCAAATCTTTGCCTTCTTGGGTCCCAACGGTGCTGGTAAAACTACTACTATCAAAATGCTCACCACTCTCCTCACTCCCACAACAGGCAACATCCTTATCGAAGGTTACTCTCCTCGTGACAATCAAGATGCCGTCCGCCGTTCCTTCGGCATCGTCTTCCAAGACGGCAGTCTCGATGAAGAATTAACCGCAGCCGAAAACATGGAGTATCACGGCGTCCTCTACCAAGTCCCCGTCAAACTTCGCCGCCAGCGTACTAAGGAGCTACTCCAAATTGTCGAACTCTGGGACCGTCGCCACGACTTAGTCAAAACTTTCTCCGGTGGTATGCGTCGCCGCCTAGAGATCGCCCGCGGCCTGTTACATCACCCCAAAATCTTCTTTCTTGACGAACCCACAGTTGGCCTCGATCCTCAGACCAGAAACAAAATCTGGGAATACATCAAGCTCTTAAATCAAAAAGAAGGTATTACCATTTTCCTCACAACCCACTACATGGAAGAAGCAGAAAAAATGGCCAGCGCTATAGCCATCATCGACCACGGTCAAGTCGTTGCCCAAGGCAACCTTAAATCTCTCCTCGAAAAAACCCACACCAAAACTCTCGAAGCCGCCTTCCTTGCTCTTACCGGTAATACCATTCGTGAAGAACAGGCCACTGCCACGGACCACCTCAAAATGATGCGCCGCATGCACCAAGGGAGGAGATCATGATGGCAGCCATCTACATTCTCTGGCTCAGACAACTAAAACGCTACTGGCGCTCCAAATCTCGTATCGTCGGCTCCATCGGCCAGCCATTACTCTTTATGGTCGCCCTAGGCTTTGGCCTAGGTCCAGTTTTTGCCAAAGCTGGCGGTGGTAGTTACATCAACTTCTTGGCCCCCGGTGTTATCGCCCAAGCAATCCTTTTCATGGCGGTCTTTAATGGTGTCGAACTTATTTGGGACCGTCAATTTGGTTTCCTCAAAGAAACTCTGGTAGCCCCTGTTCCCCGCCTAGCTATTATTCTTGGTCGCACATTGGGTGGGGCTACCATTGCCACTATCCAAGGCATCATCGTCCTCACCCTTAGCCTTCTTATTGGCTTTCGCCCCACTTCGCTAATTCAATTGCCCTTGGCAATCATCTTTATGTTTCTTATCGCCCTCTTGTTCACCAGTATCGGCACCACCATCGCCTCGCTCATGGAAGACTTCCACGGCTTTCAACTCATCATGAACTTTCTGGTCATGCCTATCTTTTTCCTCTCTGGTGCTCTCTTTCCCGTCACCAACTTACCTTCGGTGATGCACACCATCGTTCGCCTCGACCCATTAAGTTACGGTGTCGATGGCCTCCGGTACACCTTAGCCGGTGTAGGTGAGTTGGGTCTTGGTCTCGACATCGCCGTTCTCTCCATCCTCTCTCTCATCACTCTCGCCATCGGCAGCCACCTCTTCTCCAAAATCCAAGTCTGACCTGTTGGTATAATTTCCTCATGCTTCTCGTTCACACCTGTTGCACCAACTGTGCTCTTAACCTCCTCAAATCAATCGAGGCAGAGCAGGGGATTGATCCTTCCGATATCACCCTCTACTACTACAACCCCAACATCCACCCAGAATCCGAGTGGCACGCCCGCCGCCAAGCCCTCCAAGACACTCATTCCAAATTAGGCTACAACATTATCATCGAACCCTGGAAACCTCGGGATTACTTTGATACCATCAAACACCTTAGCTCCTCCATCACCAATCCACAACTCCGTTGTCCTCACTGCTATTACCTCCGTCTTCAGCACACTTTTCAATACGCAGCTGACCATAATATCGACACTGTCACTACTACCATGCTCACCAGTAGTTACATGGATCGCGAAGCTATCAGACGCATGGGCACAGCTCTAGCCGCCAAATACCACCTCAGCTTTTATATTCCCACCAAACTCACCTGTGATCTCTGCACCAAAGGCTTCTACAAACAAAACTACTGCGGTTGTGTTTATTCCCTCACTGATCGCTTATCAGAAAAATATCTAGTCTAGTGTTCCGCTGCCATTGCATCTGCTTTGGTCTTATGGATAGTCCCGTCAGCATGTTCCGGTGGTGAGTAGATGGTATACAACTTTAGTGGTTGGTCCTTGGAAGTATTAATCACATTATGATTTGCTCCAGCTGGAACAATCACTGCGTCGCCATCTGTGACTTCCCACTCATCGTCACCCACCACCACTTTGCCTTCCCCATGTTCAAATCGGAAAAACTGATCATGATCCTCATGTACCTCTGCCCCAATCTCTTCTCCTGGCTGCAAAGTCATGAGTACTAATTGGGCCTTAGGTCCGGTGTACAACACCTGCCTAAAATTGGTGTTAGCCAACGTTAATTCTTCTATCGGTCCAAAATATCCTCTCATATATCCTCCTTTATTATTTATTTCTATTTTGCCATCGCTATTATTATTGCTCCACCACTCATCAGTGCTGCCCCCAGCATTGTCTGTATCGTTATCTTTTCTTTCAAGAACATGCCTGCAAAGATGATCGTTAGCACCAAACTTAACTTATCAATCGGTACTACTTTATTAGCTTCTCCAATCTGCAGTGCCCTAAAGTAAAACAACCATGATAAACCAGTAGCAATTCCCGATAAGATTAAGAATAAATAACTAGTTTTACTAATACTTGGCAGATCCTTAAATGTCCCTTGTGCTGCAACTATTCCCCAAGTAAATACCAAGATCACGCTTGTCCGGATTGCAGTCGCCAAATTACTGTTTATATCCCGAATCCCGATTTTCGCCAATATCGAAGTCAACGCCGCAAACACTGCTGATAAACTTGCAAATACCAACCACTGCATACATCCATTATAATCTAGTCTGGATATCATCTAAATAGCAGTTTATGTCTATCCTTATTCGCCTAAATAAATATATCGCTAATGCTGGGATTGCCTCACGCCGACATGCCGACGATCTGATTAGTTCGGGACAAGTTAAGCTCAACGGCAAAACCATGTCCCAGCTTGGCACCAAGATCGATCCCTCAGTAGACCAAGTTGAAGTTGCTGGCCAACCTATCTCCACACCTTCCCAGCTTGTGTATTACCTGATCAACAAACCCAAGGGTATTATCTCCACCACCACCGATCCTGATGGCAAACCCACCATCACCAGTCTTGTTCCCACCAAAGATCGTGTTTACCCAGTGGGCCGTCTCGATGTTGAGTCAGAAGGTCTAATGCTTCTTACCAACGACGGTAATCTTGCCTATCACCTCACTCACCCCAAATTTCACCACCCCAAAATCTATCACGTTCTTATCAATGGTTATCCCTCTGCCAAAACTCTCAACCTCCTCACTCGTGGCACCAAGCTTAAATCTGGCCGCAACCAACCCGATTCTCTATCCATCCTTTCCCATCAAGATGGAGACACCTGGCTCGCCATCACTCTCCATCAAGGGCATAAGCACCAAGTTCGTCGCCTCATCACTGGTGTTAATCACCGCGTCCTCCGTCTCGTCCGCGTCCAACTTGGGCCCTTCACACTTGACGATCTTGGTGGTCACCGCTATCTACAACTCGAACCATCTCAGGTTGCCGCCAAGCTTGCTAGCTAATCTCAGTCATCATTGTGTATCCATCTCACATTGTCACCGGCCTAGAATATGCTTAAATATCCTCAATACGAGCAAGTCATTATTAATCCGCAGTGTTTCCAAAGTTCTGACATCGCTCATCCTTGTCAGAGCCAAGGAACAATAGTTTTCCTGCTACAAAAGGAGGCCTATGGCCAAAACTGCTGCTAAGCCCAAACTTACCAAGGACCAAGAAGACAAACTCATCAAAGAATTTGGCCACGTACCAACTCCAGACGAAGTCTTCAATAAGATCAAAGCTTCTCAACAGAAAATGATGTGGGCTCTGGCCAAGGCTTGGGACGCAGCTCCTGACGACCCAAAAGTCCGTAAACAGCTCATTGATGTCATCGAAAAAGCCGCCAAGTTTGACAAAAAACTCCAACACTTGATCGACGAAACTAAGTCCGATAAAAAATGAAAATCTTGTTTTTTGGATTCCTCGTGTTAGTCCTTGCAGGTTGCACTTCAACAAATTCTCCATCACTTGTACAACCCGCCAGTTCACAATCGCCAGATAGAGGGAGTATGCAAATTACCAGTCCTGCCTTTAACAATAGCGAATCCATCCCTGCTACCTATACCTGCGATGCGGAGAACATTAGTCCACCACTTGAATTTCATGACATTCCCCCAGAAACTAAGTCTCTTACCCTAGTCCTTGACGACCCTGACGCTCCCTCTGCTACTTGGATCCACTGGCTAGTCTGGAACATCGATCCCGCCACTACCACCATGGCTACCGGCTCTCCACCACCAGGAACAGTCCAGGGCACTACTAGCTTTGGTAACACCGGCTATGGTGGGCCTTGCCCTCCATCTGGCACCCATCACTATCGTTTCACTCTTTATGCCCTCGATCAGTCTATTGACCTTCCCTCCGGTTCCACTAACGATCAGCTCGAAATCGCCCTCAAAGATCACATTCTCGCCACAGCACGTCTTACTAGTATCTACTCCCGCTAATCATCATATCGACAATCTACCCATGGTTCCATTTTGCCCCTTTACAAGGGTTTACTCATTTGTGATATAACAAAACCGACTCACTTTTTTCAGTATCCATAAAATAAAGCTGCTATGATCACAGACGACCAAGAATTTATCATCGAAGATATCGACCTCGGCGAAGGCGATGCTGCTCGCGATGGTGACACGGTGAGTGTCCACTATGTTGGTATGCTTGCAGATGGAACAGAATTTGATAACTCCTATGAACACGGTGAACCGTTTGATTTTGTCATTGGTGACGGCCAAGTCATCGAAGGTTGGGAAGAAGGCCTTATCGGCATGAAGGTAGGCGGCAAGAGAAAACTTGTTATACCCCCAGAAATGGCCTATGGAGATCGAGGTGCCGGTAGTGTTATTCCCCCTGGAGCCACCCTTACCTTCGAAGTCGAGCTTATGGACCTCGCCCCCGCCGAAGACCTCTAGTTCCTTCCTCATTCTTCCTTCCTCATCCATCATTCTGTATGATATGCCCATGACCGATGACAAATATACTGCCGTCTGGGTTTCCCACTCATCTATTTCCGATTTCCTCGCTTGCCCCCGTTCCTACTACCTCAAAAACGTCTACAAAGACCCGGCCACTGGCCACAAGATCCAAATTATCACTCCACCCCTAGCTCTAGGCCAAGCCGTCCACGAAGTTGTCGAATCCCTTTCTATTCTCCCCACAGCTGAGCGTTTCAAAGACCCGCTCGTTCCCAAATTTGAAAAAGCCTGGAAAAAGATCACCGGCATTAAGGGCGGTTTCAGCACTCCAGAGGAAGAGAAGCGCTACTTCGAACGCGGCAAAGCCATGCTCGGTCGTGTTCTTAATCACCCCGGTCCTCTCAAAAATCTAGCCGTCAAGATTAAAAGTGATCTGCCCAACTATTGGCTCTCACCCGAAGATAACATCATTCTCTGTGGCAAGATTGACTGGCTCGAATACTTTCCCGATACTGACTCTGTGCACATCATCGACTTTAAAACCAGCAAGTCCGAGGAAGACCCCAAATCCCTCCAGCTTCCTATCTACCTACTTCTTGCTTCTCACACTCAACAACGCCCTGTAACCCGTGCCAGCTACTGGTACTTGGAGCTAAACGACGACCTCACCGAAAAGCCTCTGCCCGATGCAGACAAAGCCTATGATCAGATCCTCAAAATTGCCAAAGAAATCAAGCTCGCTCGTAGCCTTAGTCGATTCAAATGTCCCCACGGCGACAATGGCTGTCGCTACTGCCGTCCTTTCGAAGCCATCCTCCGCGGCGAAGGGGAGTTGGTCAATGTTGACTCCATTAATCGTGACATTTACGTCTTGCCCTACACCAAATCTTCAGACCAAGCCGACGAAACTGACAGTGTCATCCTCTAACATGATCTCCTCACAATACTCTAGACAAATCTGAAGTCAGCTTTTCTGGTGATTCAAACAACAGTGTGTGCATTCCTAGTTCTTCCGCCGGTATTAAACTACTTTCTTTATCATCAATAAAAATTATTTCCCCCGCCTCAACACCAGTTTTCTCAAGTACCATTTTATAAATTTCAGGACTTGGTTTCCTTGCCCCCACTTCATGAGAGAACAAACCGCCATCAAACCAATTCAGAAATCCAAACGCTTTCTCCAATCCGTCTACTCTTTCTTTTACATTGTCAGACAAATACCACACCTGGTAATTAGACTTCAATTTATCAATAATTTCTTTAGTTCCTCTTATCAGTTCGTACCCACTTATCCACTCTAATTCCAATTCATCAGCCGTCTGAGTTAAACCCAATCTGTCTATCACTCGCCTCCAGAATTCATCCCGGTCAATCTTTGCTTCTCTGTACAAAGTACCAATCTCACCATCAATCACTCCACTCACTTCTTCCACAGTCTTGCGATATCTGTCACTAATAATTCTAATAAACTTCTTCGTACCATTAGTAAACACCACTCCACCCAAATCAAACAAAATTAACTTAATCATTTTATTATCTTAACATCACTCACCATCTACCACTCTCCACAACACTCTTGCTGTCTAGTACTGAATTAGGTATACCATTTACGGCGATTTTTTAGGAACGATTTGGTGTACTTCCATGGGGATACTAACCCAATACTGGTATGCCTCCTTTGGTAATTGTAGTAATTAATTTTTTCTT
>Ga0210057_1003014_pt1 | contig 23519 bp, 21 predicted proteins | sample CryGeyCG2114_010_2_FD_183968 | JGI IMG/M metagenome (GOLD analysis project Ga0210057, IMG submission 183968) | Groundwater microbial communities from aquifer - Crystal Geyser CG10_big_fil_rev_8/21/14_0.10 (SPAdes) (version 2) | ecosystem: Environmental > Aquatic > Deep subsurface > Groundwater ...
GGAAGGTTTGCCAATCCGCGAAAGAATTCGTGAATGGCAGCATGAATCTTCTGAAGAGGCCCAAGAAATCATGGAGCAAATCCGTGAAGCTATCGAAGAAGAATTTCCTCCAGTGAAAGGATTTGGTGAGGAGATGCCACCAAATCCTCGTTTCCCAAACGATACAGATGATGAAGGCTTTGGAAACGGTGATGGCAACAGAAACGGAAACGGAGCTTTTTCTAGCTAAGATTCTATTCTAGAGACATATCGGCTGCCTATTCATTGGGCAGCCGGTTTGATATATAATTAAGCTATGCAAGGTTCATCATTAAAAACAGTCGGGATTATTGCCAGCTTTATTCTGGTGGTTGGTATTGTTAGCATACTTTCCGGTCAAGGAGTTCCTTTCACTAGTGCAGATGAGACTGACCTCAACATTCTTCTCGATCAACCTGTATTAGTTGGCGAGAACCAGATCACGCTGGACAAATCAATTATTTACAACATTGAAAATCGACTGAAAGAAATTAACAAGCAAATGAAAGAGCTTGGTGTCGAAGAGAGAGATGCTCAGACATTGGCTGATTTACAGAAGGAGGTCAAGGACCTTATCAGTAGTCTTGATGACTTAATTTCCAGGCCGACAAACTCTTCTGGTCTATAGGGTCAATAACTAACATAAAATAGCTTCCAAACAGCCCATAGGCTGTTTTTAGTTAATGACATAAACCTTGACAAAAATACCTTAATATGATATAATATAAGAGATGGATAATCAGAACGAAAAAAATGAGATTTTGATCAAGCCGCTTACTCTGCTGAACAAAAAGTTAGCGAAGTTAAGCGAAAACGAAAGAATCGTTTTGCAAAAACGTCTTTTAGGTGAGATACCGGCAACACTCGAAAAAATCGGTAGGGAACTCGGAGTTACTCGAGAGCGAGTTCGTCAAATTGAAAAATCAGCTTTAAGGAAATTGAGCAAAATAGAGGACCCTTCAACGTCAAAAGTCAATAAACTCATTGAAGAACTTTTAGAGGCTCTGGGCGGGATTGCTACGGTTGAAGGGCTTATCAAGGGATTGAAGGAAAAAGTTGGTGATTTGGATATTTCTGATATCCAAGCTTTGAAAGTTTTCATTAAGGCTCATCCGGAACTTAAGGATTTGCGTCAAAATATTAATTTCAAAGCAGGTGTTCTATCCTCTGGTTTTGACTTGAAGAAGGGGGAAGAAATTCTTGAAAGGATCAAGAAAGAGATTCAAGAGAAGGGGCTTCCTCAAAAAATAGATAAACTTTTTGGGGATATGGATGAGTGTGTTGTCAGAGGTGTCATTAAGGCTAGCCATGCTCTGGGTCTTAACTTTAAAAATGAAGTAGGCCTATCGTCTTGGGCCAGCATCAAGCCTAAAAAAATTCGTGACAAAGTTTATTATATTCTGCAGAAAGAGGGTACCCCTCTCCATTTTCGAAAAATTGCTCAACTAATCGAGGGTTCGGAATTGGGTCGAGGCAAAAAAGTTTTTGAAAGAACAGTTCATAACGAACTCATTAATGATGACCGTTTTGTCCTGATTGGTCGCGGTATTTATGCTCTGAAGGAGTGGGGCTACAAGCAAGGGACGGTGGCTGATGTCATTGAAAATATTTTGAAAGAAGTAAGCAGGCCAATGACCACGGTTGAGATTACCGAAGCTGTAGGTAAACAACGCGATGTCAAAAAAAGTACCATTTTCGTTAATCTACAAAACAAAAACAGATTCATGAAAACCGATAAAGCGACTTATGCTTTAAAGAAATAAAATGTTCGATCTTTTTGCCACAATCGGTTTAGCGCTTGGTTACACACTGCTTGGTGCGCTTATTCTATTATTGGGGTGGTTCATTTGGAAAAAATTTCAGAAAACTAAAGATTCTTGGGCTGGATATGACGAATGGTTGGCAGCTCAAGGTGGCGAACTACTTTTTATTCGAGTCCCGAAAGAGAATGAGAAAACACCTGAAACAGCGGAGCTTCTCTTCGCCTCCTTGCATGGCATTCTCAAGTCAGCTATTGAACTGGAAGAGAGCAAAGCATTCCAAGAGCATTTTGGACTCGAGATTATAACGACAGGCGATTTCATTCATTTTTATATTTGGACGCCACGTCATCTTAAGGGTTTTATTGAGTCCCAAATTTATGCTCAGTACCCAGAGGTGATTATTGAGACTGTTCAAGACTATGCTTTGCTAAGAAAGGACAAACAAGTGGCTTCGACAGAATTGATTTTAGAAAAAGAGCACTTTTACCCAATCAAGACTTTTATTGGCTTCGACAATGACCCATTGTCTGCCATTACCTCAGTTTTGTCTGATAGTGAGCTGAATGAAGAAATGTGGATCCAGGTTCTTGTCCGTCCCAGCGATCCGGCTCTTTTCAGGGAGGAGTCGCTCAAGTTTATAGATGGCTTGAAAAATCCCAAAAAACCAGAACCAAGCTTTGCTAGCAAAGCTTGGCGTGGTTTGGGCGAGGCGGCTAGCATTGCTGCCAAAGAAGCCGTAGCCCCGGGGTCTTCTATCAGTGAGGATAAAAAAGATGATAAGGGTGGCAAAGATGGCCCAGAGATTACTTCACCGCAACAGATTGCTTTTAACACCATGGAAGCCAAGGCAACAAAGCTAACATTTCAGACCAAAATTCGTCTCGCCTCATTTGCACCAGATGTAACCGAAGCTCGTTTGCGTCTCCAGTCGCTGGTTGGTGCTTTCAAACAATTTAACACCTCGAACCTTAACGGTTTCAAGGTTGAGGAAATCAAATTAAACGATCCCGAATTTATCCAGCCGTATGCGACTCGTCAATTTAAGGGTGAGGGTTATGTTCTGGATACGACTGAGCTGGCCTCTGTTTATCACTTGCCAGCCAAATCTCTTGACGTACCAAACATCGCCTATGTGGGGGCCAAAAAATCTGAGCCGCCTCAGAACCTGCCGATTATCGGCAGTGTTGATGACAAACAACTGACCTTGTTAGCGGAGACTGATTTTCGTAATACTAGAATGAAATTCGGCATTAAAGATCGTGATCGTTATCGCCACATCTACGTTATCGGTAAATCCGGCACGGGCAAAACGACTTTGTTAGAGAACATGGTCATTGACGATATTGTTGAAGGCAAAGGTGTGGCTGTAGTCGACCCTCATGGGGATATGATTGATACCATCCTTAAATACATTCCGCCAGCTCGTTACAATGATGTGATTATGTTTGATCCGACGGATCGTGAGAACCCGATTGCTTTCAACATTCTTGACGTGGCTAGTGAGAACATGAAGGAAACCGTTGCTTCTGGTGTGGTCTCAATTTTTGAAAAACTGTTCGCCCATTCTTGGGGTCCTCGTTTGGAATATGTTTTGCGTAATACGCTTATGGCCTTGCTTGACTCTCCGGACTCGACACTTCTAGGTGTGCCGAGGATGTTCTCTGATCGCGATTTTCGCCGAAGTGTTATTGATAGAATCAAAGACCCCGTGGTTAAGGATTTCTGGGTGAATGAATATTCTCGCTGGCAGGATAAACAAAAACAGGAAGCAGTGGCGCCAGTCCAGAACAAGGTTGGACAATTCCTCTCGACCTCTATTATTCGTAATATCGTTGGACAGCCGAAGAGTGGTTTTAATATGCGTGAAGCTATCGACTCTGGCAAAATTCTGTTAGTCAAAATTCCTCGAGGTACATTGGGTGAAGATAACGTTAAGCTGCTTGGAGCTATGGTTATCACCCAGATTCAGTTGGCGGCTATGAGTCGTGCTGATATCCCAGAGGATGAAAGACGAGAATTCTATCTTTATGTTGATGAGTTTCAAAACTTCGCTACCAGCTCTTTTGCTACCATTCTTTCGGAGGCCCGTAAATACAAGCTATCTTTGACGGTAGCGAACCAATATATTTCTCAGCTCGGGGAAGAAGTCAGGGATGCCGTTTTTGGTAACATTGGTACCTTGGTAACCTTCCGAGTTGGGGCGTCAGATGCTGCAGCTTTGGCCAAAGAATTCGAGCCTGTTTTTGAACCACAAGATTTGTCTAATCTTGATATTTATAAAATCTACATTAAGCTGGCCATTGACGGCCTAACCGCTGATCCCTTTTCAGCCAAAACGTTGCCTCTGCCAGCTGATGTCGTAAATACTCCTGACGATATTGAAACCATTCATCGTCTTTCTCGGGAGAGATATTCCAAGGCTAAAAGTTTCGTGGAAGAGAGGATTGCTTCTAAATTTGTGGAGCTTGCCAAACAAGTACCTACGAAGCCAGAAGGTGCCAACTCTACTAATAATCGTCCTGTTGCGTCTGTAGATCAGCGCAGAGTTGCCGGTGGCCATAGACCAAAGGGTAGGGTCAACACCCAAGAGCGCAAGTCAGCGCTTGGCCCAATCTTGAATCGTATTACCGACAGTCGTGAAAAACAAAATCTGATTAAAGATCTGCACAAAAATGAGCTCAAAAATTTAAAGGAGAAAATTGGTGAGCCTAAGAAACCAGAACCAAATGGCAACAAAGCTATGGAGGAAGGCAAAAAGATAGATCTTGACCTTCAGTAAAATGAAAAATTTTTCCGAAAGAATCAGCAAGATTTTAAGCAACTGGGCTTCTTACTTGGTTTTTTTGGTCGTCTTGGTTTTGGCCTTTGCTTATAAGGAAAATATTGCTGCCAGCACTGGTATCGAAGGCGTAGAGATTGAAATGTTGGGGGCTTTTACCGTCTTTCTTTTTATTGATATCCCAATTCGTTTACGTGAACAACGTCAAGCGGATGAAACAGAGACCGAAGCCCAGGTGGTTATTGATGCTTATTTGGGCGATGTTCAGACGGACTTCAAGCATGTTTTGCAAAAGACATTATCGGCTCGTACTCGTCGAGGAAGGCTTTTGAAAGTGGCCGAGGCAACAGAGCATTTTGTTGACGTTTATTCACGTCTTTTGACCGTTGAAGAAATTCGTGTTTTGACTAATATCATTGCTGACATCAAAGATTTCACTCGTGATCGCGATCCAAAAATAATCGCGAAACTTAAACCTCGTTACGAACAATTATCAAAGATAATTTCACAGAAAAAATGACCGCCGAGTCATCCCAAGCTTGCCTGCCTGCCGGACGTGTCCGTCGGGACGCGGCCAGGGATTTGGGGTCTAGGGTTCTCTAAAAATACAAAAAATAAACGGCTCATTTTTTGCTTGCCCGCGTAAGACAGCGGGACGCAGCCAGGGAGCCGTTTATTTTGTTATAATAAACACGTGAAAAACATTTATTGGTTATTTATAATTGTGATTGTGCTTTGGTATGTCATCAATCCGATTGGTAGTCGTTACACCTTTATCTCTAATCAATCTCCGTGCGTAACCGAAGGAGAAGAAGCTTGCGTTGTGACGGATTATTATGTCGATACTAAGACTGATGAGAGAATCGAAACTAAGGATTTTCCTGCTTGGATTAAATATTTCGGACGTATAAAAACTTTAACGGTATTTTAAAATGAGTGTTGATCGTTTAATGAATGAACACAAACAACCTACTCCTGGTGGCTACAGCTACGCCCGCGATGGGTTTATCTATCTTCTGAGCTATGCCACATTGCTTATCTCGGCGGTATCTTTTAATAATTTAGCCAAGGCTTTGGTTGGTCGGGTCATCCCAGATATTAGTCAACAGTACGAGTTTTTTAATTTTAACGACAGTGCCCTCATCGGCTACTTGGCCGCATTAATTATTGCTCTACCAGTTTTTATTTATTTGAATTATTACGCAAATAAAATGCTTGGTCAGGGGAAGATGCGGCGCGATACAGGTGTGCGCAATTGGCTCATTTATGTCACTTTAGTAGTTGTTATACTTGTAATTATATTCCAGCTTATCAGCCTTTTTATCTCTTATTTTGGCGGAGAACTGATCAGTCGTTTCTTGATCAATGCTCTGATCACTGTGGCTATTGCAGTGGCTATTCTTATTTATCAATTGTGGCATCTGAACTTTTTTGCCAAAGAGGGGGCCAAACTGGATTGGAAGTTCAAGGTTTTTGAATGGAAAATCTTTTTGATTGTTCTGGCCCTTATCGTTTGGGCCTTTATGAGCATTGGCAGCCCCGCTCAACAGAGACTAACGAGATTGGATAATATACGTATCGAAAGACTCTCCAATATCCGGAGTGCCATCCAAGATTTCTATGGCTACAAAGACGACAGGGGGAATAAGCGGTTACCGAATAGCTTGGAAGAGTTGGTGGGTGACTCAAATATCTATTTGATTGTTGAAGATACTGTAGACCCAGTGACGGGTGAACTTTTTGGATATCGCATTGTGAATCAAGTGGCCGGCACGTACGAACTCTCCGCTACTTTTGATACTGAAATGATTGCAAGTGACTATAACGATCCCAAGTCTCCTGTCCGTATAGAGGGCTTCACCAAGCCGTTCTATCATGGGATTGGAGAAGAGGTTTTTGAATTAGAGGTTGAGAAGTAGTAATATAGTTCTATGAGAAAAAAGAGAGAATCATTAAAGGACGCGTATTACTGGCTGAGCATTCTGCTGGTGGTCACAGGAGCTGGGTATTTTGTGGCCCAAGGTGTTGGAGCCGACGTCGATGCTAATCTGCCGGCACCAGTAGAAACTGGTGGTAGGCTAGAGGCGTTACGTTCAATTATCGAAAATGAGGACCAACAGGTGGTTGAGGAAACGGAAGAGGTGACAACGGAAATCGAAGAAGAGGCTGCTCTTTAAGAAATCCCAATCGGAGGAGAGATCCAACGGGTCCCTCTTTTTATTTATTTTTTGGTCAAAAAGTGCTAATCTCCAATTGGTTTAACAAAGTCGTCTGAACGAATGATCCCGTTCTGACGCAAATTTTACGGGGAGGGATTTATAGAATTCCAGAAAATTTAATTCCGGTTCTCTGTGCAGCCAATAACTCCCCGTTCCTTTTTTAAATGAAGTTTTCAAGCAAGACAATTTTAAAAGCAATTTTCTATACCTCCGTGGGGGCTGTTTTGGCGATTACACCGGTTATGGCTGCACAGACACATGAAGCTGAGAATTCGGTTGAGTTTAACAATCAAGAGGCGTATGCCGGCGAAGAGACGGTTGGGGAGGCGAATCTTAAATTGCAACTACCATTCAATGTCCCATCTCAATGGGAGAATAAAAACGGGGAAGTGCCGGACAGTATTTATGGATATAAAGTCGAGGATAATCAGTTTGTCCCGAAAGAAGGGGACACATGGTTCGTTTATGGCTGGTTTGGGTACATTGGAGCCATTCTAAGCCCAAATAACGCTCAATATGAAGCATATGGGGGCCGTCACAACGGTATCGACTTTGCTGGTCGTGAGGGGCTAGAGATCATTTCGGCTTATCCCGGCGAAGTCATTTTCGTTGGTGAGAATATCGGCAGTACAGTTATCGTGAAAATTGAAAACGATTATTTAATTACTTACGGCCACTTAGATGAGATAACGGTCAGAGCGGGGGAGCGGGTTGCTTACGGAGACACTATCGGTACATTGGGTAATTCCGGCACGATCAACCCACATTTGCATCTCGGCCTTAGCCGCTATGATAATCAGGGCAATCTCTGGTTCATTAATCCTTATGAATATTTTGATTGGGACGGAGTCCTTATTCCCGATGCGCCGGCCAATCGGTTTTACGCGGGAGATATTCTGGACCCGGGGAAGCAAGTGGATTTTGCGCTCTAAGCTCTGGACAGATTTGGGGCGTATGATTTACAATAAACACTATCCGCCCCCTCGACGGATAATCGAGGAGGATGGAAATCTCGGCACGGCAACAGCTGGATTGTCGTGCTGAATAAGGGGTGGCAACGCCCGCCCCTGGCTCTCACCGAGAAGTGAGAGCCTTTTTATTTCGAAGGGGATTCTTACTCGGAGAATTGTTGATTCATCCTTCCATTTCGCGGGGCTTTTTATTATTTATTTTATGGTTACAATAAAAGTGGTTTTAATCTTATTGGGAAAGGAGATTGTACCTTGAGTACCTTAGGCACAGGGGAAGAAATCCTCTTCCTGCTCCAAATCGATGAAGAGGGGCTAAAGATGCGCGCTATAGATCCGACGGGAAGGGACGACCGTCGGTTGACGAGCTACGTTGAAGTGACCCTTCCCGATGGTGATGGGCGGTTTCCTTTGACAACGGTTAGGGTTGTTCGGAAAGGAGAACTTTGCTTACGCCGGACAATTCACATTTTCAACGTGATGGTTTTTCTTGAAGGGTATCTGGACAGCCTCCGGTGGGAGCGGGGGAGAGCCGCATTGTAGTGACTTAAAAAAGCACCCAAACGAGTGCTTTTTTTCTAATTCTAAATAATCAATAATCTAGCTGAAGCCATGGCGGGGGAGGAGCCTATATCAGAATATAGCCAACGTCGCACAATGTATCTTATGCGACGCCATCCTTAAGCGTCTGGAGAGATGATGGCTGATTCGATAGTAGCCCATTTAGAGTTTTCTGCAGTTGGGACTGCAATTGTGGCTTGATCGCCAATATCTAATTTGAAATAAGTAATCGAAGCGGTCAGAACCCTGTAATTCTTACCACCAGCTACCACAATGTAATTATCGCCATCCTTGGCTATGGTCCCAACCATCTTTTTGCGTTCTACGGGACCGATTTGCTTAAAAAGAAATGAACCGTCGACTGTAATTGTTAATTTCAGCACATCTCCGGCCACTAGTTTTGATTTTGAAGCATAGTTTGGTGGGACTGGATATTTCTTCCCATCAGCATCAATCATTGATTCTCCCTCAAAAACGCCCTCAATCACCCTATTGTCACCCGAAAGTGACGTACGTAAGCTTCCAGACGCCTTATCCTGATAATCTGGGGTTAAATTGCTGTTTTTACCGAGAAGCATCTCCCGAGCAGCTCGAACATTATTTTCGGCCGTTTCCAGCAATTTCGCGATAATCTCGCTTTTCTTTGATTTTGACATTTTTATTTTACTCCTAAGTTTTAATTTTTTTGTTTCTCAAAGTTTTTGTATTATAGCACTAGAAGCAGTTTTTGACAAGGTTTACAGACCCACTCCCCTAGCCTATTTTTGGGTGTCCCCGCTTTGTTCAATCTCTGATTCTACCAGAATCTTGTCTCGTCCATAACCGGTCCGAGAAAGTTTGCGGATGGCCTCAACGACCTCCTTGTTCCCCGCTACCTGTGGTGGGATGGTCTTCATGGTGAAAGTATTCGAAGGTGTGCCATCGATAGTTAAGCGTACGTAAGCATTAAATTTGTCGATATTGATGAGATCTTCGGCGGAAACATCCGGAGCCAACTGCTTGGCGACGTAATCAGCATCATCTGCGCCTACTCTAAAAGTAATTAGAGAGCCAATATTGCCGAAAATGGCATTCTTGATTTTTTCTTCCAGCTGGGCGATGTATTGGTTGGCCACCAGCAAATTCAAGCGATATTTACGTGCTTCGGAAAGAATGCTTTCAAAAGAATCAGTCGCAAAGTTTTGGAACTCGTCAACATAAAGATAGAAATCGCGACGTTCACTTTCGGCAACATTGGTTCGCGACAAGGCCGCCATTTGTAGTTTGCCAATGATAACGAAGCCAAGCAGGGACATATTGATATCGCCCAGTTGGCCCTTGGCCAAGTTGACTATGAGAATCTTGCCTTCATCCATAATTTTGCGGAAATTGATGCTGGAATGTTTCTGGCCGATAATATTGCGCATGGTTTCATTAGAGATAAAGCGACCAAGTTTCGAAATCACATATGGCAAGATATCCTTGGCAGTTTGTCCACCGGCAGTTTGCGGATACTCTTTGGTCCAAAACTCTCGAACAGATGGATCCGTGACGTGCTTCAATTTTTCACGACGGAAATTTTCATCAGTTAAAATGCGTGGGATGTCCAGCAAAGTTGATGGATTCTCCGCATCTGCCATGATGGCTAACATAGAGTTGCGCATATAATGCTCAAACATGGGCCCCATGGTCTCGGCATCGAAAAGTTTGTAAAAAATAGAGATCATCTCCGAGACGGCAAAGTCTCTCTCGCTAGAGGTTTTTGCTTCCAACACGTTGACCCCAATTGGTCTTTCCGTATCAGTAGCGTTGAAATAAATGACATCTCCTGCTCTCTCGGCCGGAATCTTGCTTAAGATGCTTTCAGCAAGGTCACCATGCGGGTCGATGACAGCCACGCCCTTGCCAGCTTGGATATCTGAAAGTACCATATTTTCGATTAAAACAGACTTACCAACACCGGTTTTACCCAAAACGTAAGTATGACGCCTGCGATCATCCTCGGCGATATGGACTTCTTTTCCTTGCCCACGGTACTCGTTGACACCAATCAGGACACCTGCGGGGGGTAGATTGCTGGGTGGGGCCAGTTTCTTGGCGCTCATGAAATGTACATGGGGGGCGCTAAGGCGGTCGTTCGGCAGGTGAAAGATACCCGCCAATTCACTTGGTGTTAAGATCGTCCCCGAAGATTTACTGATCTCGTCAAAAAAGCGAAAAGCATAGGCCTTGACCACTTTTTCTTTTTCAGTTTTATCCACCTTGAATTGGTTTAATTCTGGTACGTTATATTGGTGGAAAGCAGAGATTAAGTTATTTAGATTTGCTTGAGTGGCAATCTTGTCATTGCCGGCCGAAACCAACCGAATAATGGCCTCAAAGCCAGAGAATGAAGCTTTCTGACTGATGGCGTCTACCTGAGCCTCTTGGGTTGCTGTTAAGCGCACAGGAGCCTCTGGGGTCCCTACTTCTTTCTTGTCCGGACCTTTGATCAACGTCCCCACCGCTTCACTGATGAGCGATCCAGCCCCACCCAAACCAGACTTTTTGCCCTGTTGCATGGTCGTGATAATGCCCTGAGCTTCCTTGTGCCAACCCTCCCCCGCTGGTCGGATCATGACCTGAACGGCCATGCCATCATTGTCGCCGAGTTGTCCGAGAGCTCCGGTAATGGCATTCAAAGAATCACCTTCAAATTTTTCAAAAGTTTTTAATGGATAAGCAGAATTTTTGGTTAAAGAAAGCTCTGTAGCGAAGTATTCCCCCTTTGGCTGGAAGATATTGTAATCTGGGACTTGCTCTAAATTGGCCGTTGGGAAATGTGCCAAAAGCTGTCTTTCGAGCAAGTTTGTATACCCCTTCGGAGCGCTTAAGTAAAAATAGATCTGACCACCCAGAGAAGCTATCTCGAAAGAAAAATATGGTCTCTTGCCCTTACCAGCCTTGGGGTCTAGTGTCCCATGAAGACTATTAAAAAATTCTGCCATGGGTTGGACAAGCTCACTGACCTTAACGTTTTCATTCGTTTTCGTTTTCGGGATTGTAACCAAAAAAAGCACCTGCTCCAGTGCCCGATCGAGCTTTGCCTCCATTTTTTTCTTTTTGATGTTTTTGAAGAAGTTGAACATGTCTCTCGTTTAAGAGTCTTTAGACTTGTCTAATCTTTGTTTGAGAGCGCTCATCGCAAGAATAATTCCATCAGCCCTCTCTGAGTCCATATCTGGATCTCCAAGTATATCCAATAAAGTACTGGATAAGCTCTCTAGTGTTTTTTCTTGAGCCTCCTGTATCTCTCCCCCTACTTCATTGATATCCCCGGTTGGCAGACGGTCACGGTTTTCGAAGTATTTGACGTTCTTAGTTGAGATGCCTTCTGGAGGCTTTTTGAATGCTCTCCCGCCTACTTCAATAATCATACCCTCGGCAAATTCTTCTGTTTGAGCTTCTTTCCTTTCAACGTGAATAGAAGGCTTCCTTTCGGCCCCTGCTTCAGAGATTATTCTCCTCCCGTTATTTGTATCGAATGATTCTGTCATATACTTTAATTAAAACCAACCCTACCCTATCATTATAACATAATTGGGTAAAATTGTCAATCTTTTTTAGCTTCCAGAGCGGGTTTAGAGTAATTTCATCAAGATCTTAGTAATCTCTTTAGGGTCAGCCTTGCCTTTTAGCTCCCGCATCGCCTCCCCCACCAGAAATCCAAGGACATTTTTCTTGCCAGCGCGATATTTATCGACAGCATCGCTATTGTTTTTTAAAAGTAGCTCAATTGATGCCTTGAGATCTCCCCCACTGCTTATCTGAGCTAAGTCTAACTTAGTGATAAGCTTTTTGACAGTTTCGGCACTGACAACCTTTTCTTTGGCAAGAGCTGGGGCCAGTTTTTTGATAGCCGCATCGTAGGTGATTTGATCATCTTCGGCAGCATCCATAGCCAAGGATAGCACCCTGGTCCCTTTTAGCGTAAACCTTTCCAGAGAAAGGATCTCTCCCACTAATCTAACTGTGTTTTTGCTCTTGTCGAGGAGCTGCATTGTCTCATGACGTTCATTGATATTTAATGCCAAAAGCTTATCTAATAGAACTTCTGTCTTTTCTACGTTCAAAGTGTATTTAGCGACCAGCTTATCTCTGAGCTTTTTGGGCAGAGCAGGCATCTCTTTTTCAATTTTGGCGATGTTCTTATCATCGTAAATAAATGGTGGCAGATCTGGCTCTGGGAAATAACGGTAGTCACGACTTTCTTCCTTACTTCTTTGTCCGAGTGTTACTCCCTTAGCATCATCCCAGCCTCGTGTTTCTTGAGCAATTTTCTCATCTTTTTGCAGAAGAGCGTCTTGCCTTTCTATCTCAAACCGCAAGGCTCGTTCAACCGATTTGAAGGAGTTAAGGTTTTTAACCTCTACCTTGGCTCCAAGTTTTTTGCTCCCAATTGGCGCCAAAGAGACATTAGCGTCTACTCGCAAGTGCCCTTTTTCCATATCGGCACTGGAGACATCCATAGCTCGTACGATCTTTCGGAGTTCTTTCAAGAATTCTCTAGCTTCTTCTGGAGATTTGATGTCTGGCTCGGTCACGATTTCGGCCAGAGGTGTTCCGGTGCGGTTATAATCCGCTAATGAATAGTCCTTTTTATGAATTAACTTACCGGCGTCTTCTTCCAGATGTAAACGTGTGATGCCAACCTTGAAATCATTCACCCTGACCTCGCCGTGTTCACCGGTTGGATAGTCTAGCTGTGTGATTTGGTAACCTTTTGGCAGATCTGGATAAAAATAATTTTTACGATCAAAACGAACATATTTATTTAATTTACAACCCAATGCGTTGGCCAAAATCATTGAATATCGCATCGCTTCACCGTTAGCCACCGGCAATGTGCCGGGAAAGCCCATACAGACTGGGCAAACGTTGGTATTTGGAGACGCGCCATCAGAGTCATTATTGCAAGCACAAAACATCTTGCTCTTCGTCGAGAGCTGAACGTGGATTTCCAGCCCTATCGTCGGCTCGTATTGTGTCTTTGCTCTATTCTTCATTCTTAATTCGCCATTTTCCATTGCTTTAAATATTTCCTCCTAGATTGCGAATGGCTTTTCCAAAAATATCCACCGCTTTCCTTGCTTCGCCCAAGACTATTTTATGGTCAACTTCATGAACCAGCTGATTACGTAATTTGTGCGCCCACCAAACTTTACTCAAATCGTAGATGCGACTCTTGTTATTGTTCAAACGATCACCAAAAGTGTCACCAATTAAGTTTTTCTTCTTCATCATGAAATCTAGCAATTTATCCGCTTCTATTATCGCAGCTCTGTGCTCATGATTGTTTGTGCCGGCCAGCAACATTTTTATTTCTTGCCACTTATCCTTAATCTTTTTTTGGTCTGCTGAGCTAAGGCCCCTTTTGCTCAAAAACTCTATTTTCGGTAACCACCAAAGCAAGACTCCGCCCAAAATCAAAACTAAGATTGGTAGCAAATATAGCATTAGACAAACTTTGGATATTCGATATCAAAACCCCGATTTTGCTCATAGGTGTAGGCAACGTTTAGCAATTTTCTTTCTTCAAAATGATCAGCAATAAGCTGCAGGCCAATTGGCAATTTATTTTTATCAAAGCCACACGGCACAGAAATGGCTGGATTGCCGCTTAGATTAGCCGAACAGGCATAAACATCCGAAAGATACATCTCAAGGGGGTTCTCAGATTTTTCACCAATTTTAAAAGCCGTCGTTGGTGTTGTCGGCGTGGCGATGATGTCGACCTTCTTAAAGGCCTCATCAAAGTCCTGACGAATCAATTTGCGAACCTTAGTAGCCTTTTTGTAATAAGCGTCACGATAGCCCGCTGAAAGCACATATGTGCCAAGGATGATGCGTCTTTTGACCTCTTCGCCGAAACCTTTACTTCGAGAATTCAAGTAAACACTCAGTAAATCTTTGCCTGATTGGTCTGAAAAACCGTATTTAATGCCATCATAGCGAGATAAGTTGGTTGAGGCTTCGGCTGGCTGGATGATGTAATAAACAGAGATGGCGTACGCTGTGCGTGGTAAAGGAATCGGGACGACTTTGACGCCTTGTTTTTCCAGAACCTTAATCGCTTCTTCGACTTTTTTCTTTATCTCAGGATCGAGGCCTTTGCCAAAATATTCTTTGGGTACTCCGATTCTCAAGCCCTTGATGTCGTCAAGCAAAGATTTTTCGTAATTTTCAACCGGTTTATCAACGGAAGTAGCGTCCATTTTATCTTGGCCGGCGATTATCTTTAAGAGTTTGGCGGCGTCTTTGACATTGCGAGTAATGGGGCCAATTTGATCCAAGCTGGAGGCCATCGCGATAAGTCCATAACGGCTAACGCGGCCATAAGTCGGCTTGAGCCCCACCACGCCACAGAAAGCCGCCGGCTGCCGGATAGAGCCACCGGTATCACTGCCCAGTGCCCAATCAACCATTCCGGCCGCTACAGCCGCGGCGGAGCCGCCGGAAGAGCCGCCCGGTACGCGGGTTAGGTCCCAAGGATTTTTCGTCACGCCAAAGGCTGAGTTCTCTGTGCTTGAGCCCATAGCGAACTCGTCCAGATTTGTTTTGCCAATCCAATTTAATTTGGCTTCATGCAATTTCTTAATAACTGTCGCTTCATATGGAGAGATAAATTTCTCCAGCATTTTAGATGAACAAGTCGTGGGCAAATTGGTCGTTACCAGATTGTCTTTAATGGCCCCCGAAAACAGCTCATTTTTTGAGCCGTTTTTAAAATTAACAAAAGCGCCAATTTTCTTATCCGCCGCTTTGATTTTCGCAATGTCAGCCATTAAAGCACTTTCTTAACTTTAATCTGGCCGCCCTCAACGACTGGGGCATTCTGCAAAAGTTCTTTTTGGCCAATTTCGGGCTTAAAGATCTTATCTGCTCGCACAACACTATTCCTTTCGAAAATATCAACCGGTTCTTTGATTTTTTTGACATCAACTTTAGCCAAATCCTGCATATATTCCAAAATCTGCGAAAGCTTCGCTAAATAGTCTTTCTCATCTTTGGTCGCAATTTTCAAACGCGCCAAGCTAGCCACATTGTCTAGATCTGCCTTTGTAATCATACTTTTCCATTATACCTGCCCAACTTTTAAACGGAAAGTTAGGTGGGATAGCAAAAGAAAAAGCGGGAGGAGGAGCAATCCAACGATGAAAGCCGTAGTAGGATGTGTTGAATCGCTCCCTTGTCTCCCGCCGTACGTTATGATTTTAACATTTTTGGATAAAAAAAGGGCCTCGGTTGCCCGAGGCCAGATCTGCTAACACGTCGTGTACCTGTCGTCGTGTACCTAAGCGCGTATAAGGGAATAAGCCCTGTGTAGCTTGTTTATTATATATAAAAACTTTATCCAAATCAAGACAAAAAAGAACCCCCGGGCACACTAGTTGTGCATTTATCGGGGGGCTTACTCGGCTCTCCGCGCTTATTAGTAGGTACACTTTGTTTAGGCTGGTTGAGGTTGCTGCTCATTTTGCAGGACGTATCATGCATCTGCCAACTTGGCTTGTAGCTCTCCTCTACCTTTCCAAACGTCAGCGCTCTGTCAAATAAATTTGCAGTGCTCACCGATTGGGCAAATTTATCATAAAGTATTTTTGGTAACTTGTCAACCCACAATTCAGCTTCAGGCGGTCATTCGTTGGAATTCTGCTTCCGTAACTATCGCTACACCCATTTTTTTCGCTTCGTCATATTTTTTACCTGGGTTTTCTCCAGCCACAATATAATCAATGGTTTTGCTAACAGAGCTTACGATCTTGCCGCCTAGTTCACGAATTTTATTTTTTGCTTCTTCACGATTCATCGAGGAAAGAGTGCCAGTCAATACAAATGTTTTACCGGTTAATTTTCGACTGCTGAATGTCTTTTCCGTTTGAATATCGATATCCAAAGACACCAAGCTTTCGATCAGATTTATTTTGTCTGGTGTGCGAAAAAACTTATGGATGCTCTCAGCCACTTTCTCCCCCACTCCATCGATTTTGACCAAATCTTCAACATTGGCTTTTTCAATTTTATTCAATGAACCAAAGTGCTTGGCCAAATCCCGAGCCATCTCTTCGCCAACGTGACGAATCGAAAGTGAGTAAAGAAAACGGGCCAAAGAAACTTTTTTGCTTTCTTCAATAGCTTTAATTAAATTCTCGGCCGACTTGTTGCCCTGTCTCTCCAAAACAGAAATGTCGCCGACTTTAAGCTCAAAAAAATCAGTTGGATCATTGACCAGACCAGCCTGCATCAGTTGATCGACCACCCCCTCCCCCAACCCGTCGATATCAAAAGCTTTTTTAGAAGCAAAATGAATCAGCTCACCTCGACGAATGGCGTAAAGATTCAGATCTTTACAACGAGTAATTGCTCCCCCTTCTGGTCGAATAATCTCTCCCCCACAAGCTTTTTTGGCTGCTTTTATAAAATCAAACGGCTTACTGTTCTCTGGACGAAGGTTTTTGAAAACTTGAACAACCTCTGGAATGATATCGCCGGCTTTACGAATAATAACCGTATCCCCTACCCTGACGTCCTTTTTCTTGAGCTCGTCTTCATTGTGAAGTGTTGCTCGTGAGACTGTTGAGCCAGCCACGAACACCGGCTCCATGATTGCTACGGGCGTCAGAGCGCCGGTGCGACCAATTTGAATAATAATATCCAGAATCTTAGTCGTTGCTTCTTCCGCTTGATATTTGTAAGCAACGGCCCAGCGAGGAGCCTTGGCAGTAAAGCCCATTTCTTGGCGTTGTGCCAAAGAGTCGACTTTCGTAACTACACCGTCGGTTTCAAAAGGCAACGTGTCCCTTCTCTTTTCCCAATACTCTACGAACTTTTTAACTTCAGTAAAATTTTTGCAAAACTTATGATCATTCTGAACCTTAAAGCCAAGTTTCTTTAAGAAGCTCAGCATTTCTTGATGTGTCTTCAGATCCTTATTCGGTGAATCAATGTCATAGAAGAACGCATCCAGATTACGTCCCGCTGTGATGCTCGGATCTTGCTGACGCAAGCTACCAGCGGCCGCATTCCGCGGATTGGCAAATTTTTTATCTTTCGGCTGTTTTTTATTAAGAGCTTCGAATGCTTTTTTTGAAAGAATGACTTCGCCCGAGACTTCTGCTGAAACAGGCTCTTTCAATCTCAATGGAATGGATCTAATCGTCTTAACGTTATGAGTCACGTCTTCACCAACTCGACCGTCACCACGAGTAGCGGCCCGGATTAACAAGCCATCTTCATAAGTTAAAACAATCTGTAGGCCATCAAGCTTCAGCTCGCAGACATAGTCGAGATCCCCTTTGGTCAACTTTTGAATCCGAGTCTTAAAAGCATCCAGCTCTTCAAAATTAAAAGCATTGTCCAAAGATTTGCGCGGGATGCGATGCCGCACTTTCGGGAAAGCTCCCTCCACCTTGGCGCCGACTCTTTGGGTTGGTGAATCTGGCGTAATTAGTTCCGGAAATTCATCTTCAAGATCTTCAAGCTCTCTACGCAAGCGATCATAAGCGGCATCGGAGATTATCGGTGCATCCGAAATGTAATACAAATAATCGTGTTGAGTTAACTCCTCACGTAGTTTCTTGGCTCTAGTCTTGGCTTCTTTGAAATCCACCCTATAATTATACCCGCCTCTGTCATTCCAGCGAAGGCTGGAATCCAGTTATATAAATAATTGCTCCTGGATCCCAGACCCGCCTAAGTTTTTATTCTAAAAATTTGGGCGGGATGACATTTCTATTAAAAAATAAATGGCTCAAAAAATGAGCCATTTATTTTTAAGCCATATTGCGCAATTTTTTAATTCTTGCAGCTACTGGTGGATGAGTAGCAAAGAGATTGTTGAGCCAACTCTCTTTTTTGTACGGATCGGCGATATAGAGATGTGCCATGGCATGATTCGCCCTTCGCAGTTCATACGGATCTGTCGCGATTTTTTCCAGAGCCTTGGCCAGACCTTCTGGGTAACGTGTAAGCAAGGCCCCACTGGCGTCGGCTAAATATTCCCGTTTACGAGAAATAGCTAGTTGAATTAATTTAGCGAACAAGGGGGAAAGAATGGCCAGTACCAAGCCGACTAAGAGTAAAATGATTTTAATCTGTCCCCCTTCACGGCTATCACCACCGCGTCCCCAAATTCGCATCCGAATAAAAAAGTCAGAAAGCAGAGCAATGATGCCAACCAAGACCACCGTGATCGTCATCAGGCGACTGTCGTAATTGCCGATGTGCGAAAGTTCGTGAGCGATCACGCCTTCGAGCTCCACCTTGTTTAATTTCTCAACCAAGCCAGTGGTAATGGCGATGGAAGCGTGCCTTGGGTCACGACCGGTTGCAAAAGCATTCATGGCCGGATCGCGAATGAGATAGATGTGTGGCATGGGTAAGCCAGATGCAATGCTTAGATTCTCAACCAATCGATACAGTTTTGGATGATTTTTTTTCTTTAGCAGCTTTGCCCCAGAGCTCATCAGAGCCACTTTGTCTGAGTAATAATATGCCCAAAGATTCATGATTACTGAAAAGATAACAGCGATAATCACAAAAGAGCTGTCCTCATAAACTTGCGAGAATGTCCAACCCAGAATAATAACCAAAATAAAAAAGGAGGCCATTAACCAGACCGTCCTTTTTTTATTGTCGTCAATCTGCTTGTACATAGTTATGTCATCGTGAGTCCGTCAGAGCTGAAAGCTCCCCATCGGGGCCGACGGACGCAGCGATCTTAAAATTTTGCAGAGATTGCTTCGTCATTTCATTTCTCGTAATGACGATGGACTTAATCTTTTTTATCTGAACTAACTGAAATCGATTTTCGGCACTTCTCTTTCTTCTTCTGTCTGGATCTCGAAAAGATCTTTTTTGGCAAAATTGAACATTCCAGCCACGATGCTGTGTGGGAAAACTTCGCGACGAATATTGTAATCACGCACGTTGCCATTGTAAAAACGACGTGAAGCGGCGATCTTGTCTTCTGTGTCCGTTAATTCTGTCTGGAGCTCTTTGAAATTTTCATTGGCTTTCAGCTCTGGATAAGCCTCGGCTACGGCGAAGAGAGATTTCAAAGCTCCAGAAAGCATATTTTCTGCACCAGCCTTGGCGGCATTGGCACCTGCCCCAGCATTGATAGCGGCGGCCCTGGCCTCCGTTACCTTAGTAAAAACAGCTGTCTCATGCTTCGCGTAACCTTTAACTGTCTCAAGCAAATTTGGGATCAAATTATGACGACGCTTTAACTGCACATCAATGTCGCTCCAAGCTTCATTGACTCGATTACGTAAAACAACGAACCCATTGAAACTCACGATAAACCAAAAAACTACCAGAGCTAAAATACCTAAAATTATCCAAATCCACATAACTAGTTTGTTGAGTTATTATTCTCTGTCCCCTCGTCTAAAACTTGGGGTGCATTCAAAAATTCATCCTCTTCATTCAAGAGGGGCACATCGCCCCTCTCTATAACAGCTTGGTTGCTATCCCCTGTTTCATTATCCGTATTTTCAAGCAAAGTGTCTTCTGCCACAATTCCGACATTTTTTTCTTCAGCTGGCACAAAAAGAGCAAAGAAAAGACCACGAAAAGCAAAAAGCAATAAGACCACGCTCATAATCACTCCATAATAAATCCAGGTCCAAAAAGGATCTCTATTAATATTCCGAAAACGTCTTTTGGGTAATTTGAGCTTTCTCATATTTTTACATCCCCAAATATCTCAGCCATTCGTAAACCAAAAAGGCTGGCCAGACAACGGCTTTTAAGAGACCAACTACGCCCATACCAAAAGTTGTCGCTCCTGAAATATAATAAATGGCTGCACCGATAAGACCGAAGCCATAAACAGCACCACCTGAACCGCAATTCGGCATACAGGCTTTTATATTTCCAGAAATTCTTTTTGATGACTTATTTTTCTTCATAACGCTCATCTTAATTATTATTGGTGGGCAGGAGAGGATTTGAACCTCCACGTCCCGAAGGACACAGCGCCCTTAACGCTGCGTGTCTACCATTCCACCACCTGCCCATAAAATTTCTGGAGGCCCGGGACGGAATTGAACCGTCGTGAAGGGTTTTGCAGACCCTCGCCTAACCACTCGGCCACCGAGCCCTGCTAATTATTAATAGAGCAAAAACTTGGAGCGGGAAACGGGATTCGAACCCGCGACCTCTTCCTTGGCAAGGAAGCGCTCTAGCCACTGAGCTATTCCCGCATGTTTGGCTACGCTGACTTAGACACTCTGGTGCCGAGGGTCAGGATCGAACTGACGACACCTCGCTCTTCAGGCGAGTGCTCTACCACTGAGCTACCTCGGCACATTTATCCTTTTCCTTAAGTAAGCACGACCAAACCCTGTTTTTAGTTGCTTCTCTCTGCGAACAGCATCATTTTTATTTCTACATGCTTCATAGTATACCAATATCCAAGGCCTATTTGGTTTAGTCGATCTATTGAGACCTTGATTATGTTCCTTCAGACGCTGCCTCAAGTCTTTGCAATGGCCAACATATAAGTTGTTATTGAGGCTACTTTTTAAAACATAGGTATAATGAAACATAATTTTTCACTGAGCCTGCCCGCAATGCTTTCAGCATAGCTGATGCAGGCGGGCTACCTCGGCACAGTATCTATTCTAATACACTCTTGGTGGGTTTGACAGGATTCGAACCTGTGACCTTCTCGGTGTAAACGAGACGCTCTAACCAGCTGAGCTACAAACCCTAAATTTTAATTTACCAACCAACCCCAACGGGGCACCTTCGGGGCTGAGCTACAAACCCTAAATTTTAATTTACCAACCAACCCCAACGGGGCCCCTTCGGGGCTGAGCTACAAACCCGCCTAAGTTTTTCGTGGCAAAAAAATTTGGGCGGGAAACCCTTTCTTGCCTTTCACTGAATGGTGGGCGGGGTGGGACTCGAACCCACACGAGATTTTACTCTCAAAGGATTTTAAGTCCTTCGTGTCTACCATTCCACCACCCGCCCGTAGAATTTTAGCCATGCTAAAATTTTAAAGCATCCAGAATACAGCACCTAGTATCTAGTATAACAACTATTCACTTCGGAATTCACCCCCCAGCGATCATTTGTTTATCTTTTCTTGCGGCCAGAATTTCTGACCGCCTGTCTGTCATGCCTACCGGCAGGCAAGGATTTTCCGCGCCGAATACAAAATACTACACACTGATTATCGTGTTGATTGCCGGAGGTGCCAGCAAAGGATCGGCCCTCGATGGGCTGGTTAATACTATCAAAAAACATTGCCGCACCGGCACAGACGGGCTCCCCCACTCTCTCGCCAACGTTGAGATTATCCGCGTTGCCAATTTACGGCAAGCAGTCAAGAAATTTGCCTGACGCGCCACTGTTCTTCAGCCGAATATACGTTGCTATCGAATATGAAATTTAATTATTTTTTCGGTATCGTTTTCTTGGCAAAACTCAAGAATGTAAATAAAAATATCCGCTACTTCTGAAGCGATTTCATGTTTGTCTTTATTTTTGATACTACCTTTCAGATAGATTTTAAGATTTTTTGGCTCTGAACCAAAAAGAGATTCCACTAGCTATAAGAAAAGCGCTAATAATATTTCTCGCAATTAGAGAGTATAAATTTGTAGGCAAGAGAGCAAGGACAATCAGGATAATCCCAACTACAATTACTAAGACACTTAAATATTTTGCTTCTTTTTCTGGTGAAAATTTTCTCATACTCTCTTGTGGCGGAGTTGTGTCTTCGGGTTTTTCCGTCATAATTTTATTGGTTAATTTACTATACGCATTGTTATGTGATGTTCAGCTTTCATGCTTTTTTAGCCAAACTAATAATAATAAATCCGATTCCAGACAAAATGGAAGCAATGTCATAAGTTAAAATTGTTCCATCATCAATAATATTTAGCAATCCATTTAATAACAACAGGATACCGATAATTATTACTGTAATTTTTATTGTTTTGCTCATAGTGTTATTTTAAATTATTATTTCTAAAATTAAAAACATATTTCAGCTAATGTGGCGCGGATGATGCGAAGCTTTTTTCAAGAAATGACGTAGGAATTTACTGAAAAAAATTTCGCATATCCGCTGTTATGCGATGTCACGACCGGAGGGAGTGATGAGCAGAACGGCGGAGGTATCCGCGCCACATTATTCGAAATACACGACCGGAGGGAGTGATTTCGAATAACGTCAGGGATATACGAAGTTTTTCTGGAACGAAGTGGAAGAAAAATTTGGGTGAAGCCCGAGCCGAGGGCTGAACCGTATATCCCTTGTTATGTGTCCCGAGCGTAACGCAGTGAAGCGAGAGCGCAGCGGGGTGCGGAGTGAAACGGAGCAAGTCATTTTTTTATCCTTATTATTCTTTTGCAGAGAGATTTTTTCATTATTTAGAAAATTTAATTTTTTTCGTTTTTAACTAAAACTCATCCAAAGTAGCCAAGCACCCAAAAGAACCATAAATGCTGCACTAACCATTTGTTTCTTTTTAAATCTTTGTGCCTGTTTGTGTATTTGCTCTGGAAAGCCAATTTTCATAATTCCCTTAATTAAAGTAGACCAACCCAAAATAGTAATGGCTACTCTCCAGTCAACAACCCAAACATTATGTAAAATTACTGTAACTAATCCCATAAGCAACGTGATATAGCCAGTAGAAATAACAAAGGCTTTATTTTCAGTCATCTCAATAGTCTTGCCCAGTTGTCCAGTTATGACGAATAACAGGCCAAAGATTACAGAGAATCCACCCCAAAATTGTGCAAAAAAAGTTGTAAGTTCCATAGTATTATTTAGTTAATTATTAAAAGTTTATAAATATTTGCTTTGGTTATCATGAATAGCATACCAGAAAAAAATTAAATTTTATTCCTTGTTTTTAAAAATCTCTCTGCAAATCATTAAATTATTAAAAAAATGATTACACATAATGTGGCGCGGATGATGCGAAGCTTTTTTCAAGAAATGACGTAGGAATTTACTGAAAAAAATTTCGCATATCCGCTGTTATGCGATGTCACGACCGGAGGGAGTGATGAGCAGAACGGCGGAGGTATCCGCGCCACATTATTCGAAATACACGACCGGAGGGAGTGATTTCGAATAACTGGTTTTTATCCGAACTGTATGCCCGTATTGTAACAATATCTTGTTTGTTATGCGAACTTTTGCTATTCTTTGTTCGTGGATAAT
>Ga0210057_1003015_pt1 | contig 23514 bp, 24 predicted proteins | sample CryGeyCG2114_010_2_FD_183968 | JGI IMG/M metagenome (GOLD analysis project Ga0210057, IMG submission 183968) | Groundwater microbial communities from aquifer - Crystal Geyser CG10_big_fil_rev_8/21/14_0.10 (SPAdes) (version 2) | ecosystem: Environmental > Aquatic > Deep subsurface > Groundwater ...
TTTCAATTCTGCTTTAATGGATTATTTACTCTTTTACAACACTAAAAGAATACATATCGGTATTCACAATCAAACACCAATGGATTATATTATCCAAAAGTCCAATATGTGTGGGACGGATACAATGACTAGACAGATATTAATCTAGGGGAGTATAATATAGGTAATTAATAACAAGGAGATCAATGTTAAAGTATTACAAAACATATTTGATTCTGTTAGCTCTTATCGTTCTCATCTGGATCTTTCGCCCGTGGTTTCACGGGAGTTTAATAGGGATTTACAAACATCCACTCACCTTCATCATCCCTGTATTTATTATAGTTTACTTGATACTTTTTGTTATTCGAGTAAAAAAAGTATCTCTAAAACAAAGTGAAAAGTCACCGATTGTTGCAAAATCAGTCGGGCGATTTATGTCGGGCTTTGTCTGCCTTTCTATCCTTTCGATGATCATTTTTAGCACAGAGTCAGATATTTCACATTTTATTAACTCAAAAGAGATTAACTTCACCAGCATAACAACTCTGCCAGAAATTGACAAGCTCCGCTTGCTCCCCAAACAAGTCGCCACACGCTATGGTGCAGATTCCCTGCAAAACCCACAGGAATATCTGGGCGATTCGCAGATCGTGATGGTGGATGGCAAACAAGAACGGGTATTCCCCCGTTTGCCTGATGGGGGGATCTTATATTTTATTAAAAAATTAAACGGGTTTGTTACGGTAAATGCATCGAAGTTGGATAAAAAAGCAGAGATTATTGACCAAGAGTTTAAATATTCAGAGGGGGTCGGTGTTTTTGATAACATCTACTACCAGTTGTATAAACAGAAATATTGGGTTGATTTTGTCGACCAGCCGATCTATCTAAAAGACCCGCAAACGCAAAAATGGTTAACGGTTGTCCCCTATATCAAGTATAAGCATTTTCCCATCCGCACACCATATTGGGGTGGGTTTATGACTATTACCAGCGATGGCATGATAACCGATTATGCTCCAGAAGCTGCGCAAACATTGCCGTTGACTATCGGCAACCGAGTCCAGCCCAAAGAGATCGCTCGTTTTTACGCCGAGTCATACGGTTACAGAAACGGATTACTTAATTACTGGTTTATTCACAAAGACCAGCCGGAGATAGACGAGGTCAACTATGGCGACCAGCCGTTCCATATCTCAACCCAAGAGGGATACAAACAGTTTGTTGTTACGCGTCCCGTTGGCGGTTCTTATGGGATATTTAAGATATTTATCTTTGATACGACAACTGCCAAAGCAGAGATTATCGAATACGACCAATCATCACTTTTAACCGGTCCGGTTGCAGCGCTCGATTATGCCCAAAAAGAGTTCCCAGAGATAGATTATAATAACTTTTTTCTTGACGAACCACGACCAATTACCAGCAAGGGCAGGTTGTATTGGCTCATCTCAATCGTCGGCTCCAACTCCGCCGGTATCGCCAAAAATGTCGTTGTCGACGCCCAGACCACCAAGGTAACGAGCTTCCAAAACAAACAAGAGATAGAAGACTTTATCAACTCTGGTAAAGTTATCGCCACCCCAACAACCGAACCGACTAAACCAACCACTGCTGATATAGAAACTAAAATTAAAGCCATCCAAGATCAATTAGAACAATTAAAAAGTTCGATACAAGGACTTTAGTAAAAAGGTCAAATCTCTACTCTTTAATTTTTGTGATATCCGTTTGCGGAGTAAACTTTTTACCCACCGATTGTACCAGTTTTAATGATGCGACTATAATAAGTGCAATGACTAAACCGATGAGGATTGCCGTTCCGCGAGAAATTTTTTCATCTTGAGTGCTCATAAGTATCTCCGCATCTATTATATCAATTGAATCATTATGTTGTCCATACTACGACATATTCTTTGATTTTCTCTATAAAATGAAATATAATATGATAGATATGCAGTGGATAGATCCCATAGCGGCGCGGTGGTGCCTGCCCGCAACGACTTCGTCTTGCGAGTCGGGCGGGAAATTGCTATACCCCAGTATAACAGCGTACTGGCTTACAGAATTTCATTCTGTCACGCCGTGTGCGCTATACGGGGCAAGCACGCCAGAGTGGCGGAATTGGCATACGCGCATGGTTTAGGACCATGTGTCCGTAAGGACTTGAGAGTTCAAATCTCTCCTCTGGCACCATTCGACTTTCTATCCCGCGAAGCGGGATGAAGCGCTCATGGTCTTCGACCTCTCAAATCGTTAAACATGAATTCATCGTAGGACTCATGACAATCAAATATAAAGGACTGATTCTATGAAAATTACAAACAAAACATTACGATTAATGCAGTGGATAGTGTCGCTTGGTGCGATGATCGCGCTCGTGTTGGTGGTACGTAATTTTTATATACAACGGCTCCCATCGGTCATCATAAACTATGTCACTATACGCACAACCCTTGCAACGACTCCAGAAGAAAAAAAGCAAGGTTTATCAGGCACTCAACCGCTCAAACCTCATACTGGGATGCTTTTTCTCTATCAAGATAAAGTATTCGAACCGTTTTGGAATAGAGATATGAACTACCCGATCGATGTTATTTGGATTCTGGATAATCAGGTTGTTGGCACGGCAGTACTCGATGCGCAAACGACAGATCAAACACAGACAATCTATCCACCCCAGTTTTACAATAAAGTGCTTGAGGTGCCACGCGGGACTGTTGACGAGCTTGGTATAAAACAGGGGACAGGTGTTGATTATGCACGCATTGTCGCACCAACAACGTGAATGGTTAGATAGTCTAGAAAAGAAACTCCGTACGCCACGCAAACGCACGCGTATGCGCGTTTCTGGTAAAAGTGTTCTCACCCTCCTTAAGGTTGCACAGAAACGACCTCATCTCAAACGGTCACGATGAGTATTACAAAACCACCGATAATCGTCATCGGAGGACCAACTGCCAGCGGCAAGACCGATTGCGGAAAAGAGATAGCACAAAAATACAACGGGGTGGTAATATCGGCAGATTCACGACAAGTGTATAGAGGTTTAGACATCGGGACAGGCAAAGACGCAACGTTCCATCAGGAGATGATTGATATAGTTAGCCCGGGGACACCATTTACTATCGCGGATTATGTTTTACGAACAAATAAAGTAATCTCTGCAGTGTATCAAGCACGAAAAATACCCGTTTGTGTCGGTGGAACAGGGTATTATATAGATGCAGTTTTGCATAATGCGTCGTTTCCAACGGCACACAATGCTTTATATCGCCAATCTTTAGAACATATGCCGACCATGCAATTAACAAAAGAATTGCATACGGTTGACCCACGTTCAGCAATACGTGTCGGGCACAACCGACGCCGTATTATACGGGCACTTGAGATTGTGTATGTAACAGGAAAACCAGTGCCCGTACAATGCAAAAAATTACGATATGATCCGTTAATAATCATTCTCGATCCCGGTCCCGATGCGCTACGTGCGCGTATTGCATCGCGGTTGGATTCACGGTTGCAAAGTGGTATGATACAAGAAGTAGAACATCTGCGGACATATGTCGACAATCACTGGCTTCGCAATCTTGGACTTGAGTACAAATATATATCAGACTACTTAGATGGTATATACACGTACGAACAGATGCAATTAGTGCTCTACACTGCAATATGCGCATATGCGCGCAGACAACGGACATGGTTTCGCAGGTATCCAGACGCACAGTGGATTACATCGCCAGATGAGGCGTATCCACTGGTTGACAACTTTATAAAGCGCTATACTATATCTATATAATTAAATGGAGGGGCTCCTATGCAATGTCCAGAAGACTCGCATCAACTTGAACAGACGATCTATTCCGAACATGGGCTTGTATCGGCATACGAATGTCCCAGCTGTCACGGTGATTATTTTACACAAGAATCGGTTGCAGAAGATCTTTTTCAAGAACTTCCCGTCCGTCTTATCGGGAGAGATGTCCGTTGCCCCAAAGATAGAGAGACGATGCAACAAAAAGATGGATATTTCTTGTGCAATCTGTGTTTAGGCGTGTGGAAACCAAGCGAAGCAGGTGAACCAAAGCAACGTACCTACGCAGTGCGTATGGCAGCAGAAGTATTTACTCTATTTGTCACTGCGCTCGGTTTGTTTGGCTGGCAGACAGGGACATTATCGAGTTCTGCAGATGTTGTTGGCAGCGCGACGCTCGCTCCGATGAAAATAACATCGTCAGTTATATGGTTTATTATATTTATGTGCATCTTTTTAATCCCTGCCCTTGTGTTTGCCGAATCAAGACTTGCACATCGACCAAATGCGCGCCGAGCAGCGATCCGACCATTTATCCGTGCTATACCTGTTGTTGTTATCGGGCTTATGGCTCTTAATATATATTTCTTTTCACTCTAAAAAATGCTTGCTGTACTTACCTCAGCGACAGTCTATGGACTTAATGCGATACCGGTGATTGTAGAAGTTGATCTCGCACACGGTCTTCCGGGGATGACAATTGTTGGGTTGCCTGATAAAGCCGTAGAAGAGGCAAAAGAACGGGTTAGATCTGCACTGACCAACAGTGGTTTTCCTATGCCGGCGAGACGAATTACAATAAACCTTGCCCCCGCAGATGTTAAAAAAGAAGGTGCGGGCTTTGATCTTCCTATTGCACTTGGCATTCTTATCGCGCAGGGGATAATCCCCAAAGATTCGTTTAAAGATAGTATTGTGATCGGAGAGCTTGCCCTCACCGGAGAGGTGCGTCATATCCCCGGAGTGCTCCCCATCGCTCTTGCTGCACATACGCATTCAATTACGCACCTATTTGTTCCAGCGTGCGATTCGATAGAGGCGCTTCTTGTCAAAAAGATAGTCGTTTTCCCTGTTACCGATATCCGTGGCATTGTTGCGCATGCAAACAATGAAGAACAAATTACGCCTGCATCGTTACCAAAAAGCGCCCTGCAAGAGCCAGCATACGAGCATGATTTTGCGTATGTTCGTGGACAAGAGCATGCAAAAAGAGCGCTCGAAATCGCGGCAGCAGGGGGGCACAACATCATTTTTTCTGGTCCACCGGGGTCGGGCAAAACACTCCTTGCGCGGTGTCTCCCGTCAATCCTCCCACCGATGGGGGACGAAGAACGTTTACAGGTGAGTACAATATATTCTGCCGCTGGTTTGCTGCAAGGTGGGCTGATGTCAGAAAGACCATTTCGTAGCCCGCATCATACAACGTCATCTGTCGCGTTGGTCGGTGGTGGGAGTATACCAAAACCCGGTGAGGTTACGCTTGCACATCACGGAGTATTATTTATGGATGAACTTCCAGAATTTCCCCGTTCTGCACTCGAGGCCCTGCGCCAACCACTCGAAGACGGGGTTGTAACGATTGCCCGTGCGCAAGGAACATTGCGGTTCCCGGCTCGGTTTACTCTTGTCGCTGCACAAAATCCCTGTCCCTGTGGATATGCAACCGATACAACGCGCCCATGTATCTGCACACCTCATCAGATTTTGCAGTATAAGAAAAAAACGTCGGGTCCACTCCTTGATAGAATCGATCTGCACGTGGAAGTACCCCGTGTTCCATCAGAAACATTAGCGGGAGAAAACGTTGCCCCGCCAAGTAGCGAAGCACGAAAACGTGTGATCGCCGCACGTAAAAAACAGGAAAAACGATACAAAAAATCATCACTCACCAACGCTGCACTTGGTGCACGTCATATCAAAACATATATTCATTTATCAGATGATGTACAATTACTCCTCAAACAGGCGGTCGACCACCATGGACTTTCTGCGCGCGCGTATCATAGGGTTATCAAAGTTTCACGTACTATTGCAGATCTAGAAGGGTCGCAGGAGATTACGTCTACACATCTGGGTGAAGCGCTGCAATATAGACCGGTAAAAGATATGTATTAGAGCCCAAGTCGTTGTGATAAGAACGTACCAGCGCTGGCAAGGTACGATGTGTTGTGGTCAATAAGTATAGTCGCGACAAGGATGAGTATGATAATACTAAAAACCACGCCAATTCTTTTGAGTTCTGCCGTAGTCGTGAGTGACGGCGTATCTTTGACTCCACGAGTTGGGGTAAGGTTATGTGAAGATCCATGATCAGATTGTTGTGTACTCTGAATATCGGTTGTCGATATTGCAAGAGAACGCAGGAGTGCGTCTCGTTGTTCTTTCGTCAGTGATCGTTTTTTCTTTTTCATAATAGTAGATTCGTAGATTTATTGATGCCCGCCGTCGTTCAATCTCTTGCAATATTCTAATCATAGAAATTTGCAAACCCGCCTGCGTCGCATGCGAAGCATTGCGGGCACGGTATATTTCACTTTGGAGGGCAAACCACTTTAACAAAGTTAAAATAGGTTTGGAGGCCTCGTCCGGAATTGAACCGAAGTGAACGGTTTTGCCCGCCTGCCATCGCCTGGAGGCATGATCCGGAATTGAACCGGAGTGAACGGTTTTGCAGACCGTCGCCTAACCACTCGGCCATCATGCCACTAAGCCATGGCGGGCAGGCAGACCGTCGCCTAACCACTCGGCTACGAGGCCTTGGAGCGAGAGACGGGAATTGAACCCGCTACCTTCTCCTTGGCAAGGAGACGTTCTACCGATGAACTACTCTCGCATATATGTACCAATAACGTCAACTTGTATAGTACCAAACAAACCAGATTCTGACAATATCTAAGATCCTGTTTAATAACTATTCTTGGAACGAATGAGAGTTAGTTTTAGGCGAGAAATGCGAAGCGTAAGGAAAGATAGTAACGACTATCTTGACGAGCGATGAGCATTATATAGCCAAAAGGAACGCTTATGCAGTTACCAGATATAGTTATTAAACAGGATCTAAGGGTTTGGACTTGACAAAAAAGGGAAATAGAGATAGGATACAGACTGTTTTATATGCAAAAAATAATCACAATTTGTTTGGTTGTTATCTCATTGCTATTGATAGCATCAATTCTCTTACAACAGCGTGGAGCATCGCTTGGTGGTGCGTTTGGAGGAGATAGTAGTATTTACCGATCACGGCGGGGTGCTGAAAAAATTCTCTTTCGATTAACAATACTCTTTGCTCTCTCCTTCATCGTCATATCTATCATCGCGGTGTTGGAATTTTAATGAAACTATCACTTCGTGGTCGTCTAGTAGACCACTTAAAACGACTTCCCCGAGTGCTGACCAATGGTGACAGACTTATTCTTGCTCTGGCAAGTATTGTTTTGTTCGTGGGTCTAATCGGTTTATTTATGCATTCTGCATCGCGACCAAACAGTGATATTCCCGTGCATGGTGGTGAACTTGTCGAAGGTATTGTCGCATCATCGTTAGCTGACGTTGATAAAGAGGTTGATGCACTCACGACGATAGGACTTTTGCGCTATAACGAAAAAGGAGAGATCTCTCCGGCGATCGCGGATAGTTATACAGTATCTGACGATGGTCTCTCCTATGTTTTTAAAATTCATGCGGGGGTAAACGATGCATCGCTCGTTGGATTGCTTAAAGATCCATCAAGTGGTATCGGCACCGATGATGTTACGCTTTCGGAGAACCACGATGTAACGATTAAACTCCATACGCCGTATTCACCACTTCTTGGAAACCTAACAAAACCACTGTTTCCCTATGGACCGTACGAAGTTCAAAAAAGATCTCAATCCGAGATACTTTTTACGAGCAGACCAGATTTTGTATTTGGGGAACCACGTATTGCAAAGATTCGATACAAGATATATCCATCGCAAGACGCATTAAATCGTGCGCTCCAACAAGGAGAAGTTCTGGCAGGTTCAGGTATTAAGGATCCTGTCAAAGGTTTTACGTTATACACAGTTAATCTTCAAAGAAAAAACGTTGTATTATTTAATCTTGATAGAGACCCATGGAAGCAAAAAGAACTGCGCAGCAAAATAGTGCATAAAGAGACGTTGGCACCAACTCAAAAAATGGTTCTTACGACGCTAAACGACCCACAATTTCTTGCTAAAGCGCAATCACTTAAAGATATGTATACACCGCTTGGACTTGATATAGAGATTCGTAGCGTTGATGCGCTGACCATGCGTGATAGCGTTCTTGCGAAAAGAGATTTTGACGTACTTTTGTATGGCATCGATACCGGTAGAGACCCTGATCCTTTTCCATTTTGGCACTCGTCACAGATCGGGGGGAGCGGTGCAAACGTGTCAGGTTTTATCAATAAAGAAGTAGATTCTTTACTCGAACAATCTCTTTTTATAACAAACAAAGATGAACGGCAAAAGAAATACGATTCCGTATCAAAAATTATAGACGAGCACGCGCCCGTGATATATCTTGATTCGACGAGTGTCCCGTACTACGCATCGACAAAAATTCAGGGAATTAAGATGGGATTTGGTATCTCTGAAGCCGACCGATACTCTAATGTGTGGGAGTGGTATTTACTTACGAAACGAGTTTTTAAGTAACATATATTACTACAGATTGAATAGAACGTTATACTGCGCTATACTTGTGGCATGGCGCGATGGTGCCTGCCCGCAACGACTTCGTCTTGCGAGTCGGGCGGGAAACTGGCAGACCCCAGTATAACGTCTTCCTTTCAAATCGACTCCGTTGTATTATGAAAGGATCGTCGTATACGGGGCATGCACGCAACGTATTATGCCGAGGTGGTGGAATGGTAGACACGCAGGCTTCAGAAGTCTGTGTCCGCAAGGGCGTGGAGGTTCGAGTCCTCTTCTCGGCACCAGCTAATAATACTATGGAACGAAAACGTTTAACGATTACACTAAGAAATGATGTCATTGCGCACGTTGATGCGACTATAGATGGTGCGACAATTCGCAACAGAAGTCATGCAATCGAATCGCTACTTATCCAATCGCTTCCGCCGACCATTACGCAGGCAGTTATTTTAGCAGGCGGTCCCGGAATTACGATGCGCCCACTGACGTATGAACTTCCTAAAGCGATGATACCTGTCAAGGGGCATCCGATACTAGAATATACTATAAAATTACTTCGTACATATAATATCAAAGATATTATTATCTGCATTGGACATCTTGGCGAAACGATACAAAAATACTTTGGCGATGGTCTGCGATTTGATGTGTCAATAACGTACAGTCAAGAAACCAAAAGACTAGGAACAGGGGGAGCACTGCGCAGTGTCCATAAACAGATTGGCGATAAACCAGTTCTCGTAATCTACGGTGATAATCTTATCGATATCAACTTAAGAGATATGATCGATTTTCATGAACATTCAGGTGCGCAGATGACAACAGCGCTGACAACGGTTTCTCAAGCAAGGGACTGGGGTGTCGTTGGCTTACGTGGAAAGAACGTTGTTTCGTTTACAAGTAAGCCGCACACAGAAGGTTTTTCTAAGCTGATAAACACGGGTGTTTTTGCTGTTGAACCTTCAGTCATTGCACAATTGCCAAAAAAAGAATTTTCGATGCTCGAAAAAGATTGTATCCCCCAGCTTGTGCAGGACGGGTCAATCGCTGGGTATACCTTTGACGGTCTTTGGTTTGATATTGCGACTCCCGAGCTCTATAAAACGGCGCTCACCTATTGGAAAAAGTAAGCTTTACACATATACATCAACAACTGCGTGCACAGATTTCATGAGGTGACTCACTTTTTTAACCGATCGCGCCTCGGCGATGATGCGCATGCATGGTTCTGTATTTGATGGGCGAATATGCACCCATGCATTATCAAAATCTATCCGCAATCCATCGATCTCATTAACCGTTCCCTGTGGGAATGCATTTATTAAAGATGTATATATGTGAGGGAGCGCACCGCGATCACCGATAGTAACCTTTTCTTTCATCATGTCATAGTGGGGCAGTTCGTCTGCAAGCCGACTTAATGGTTTGTTCGTTCGTCTCATGCAATTAATAACATTGAGAATTCCAATTAGACTGTCGCGACCATAATGATGCCGTGGGTAAATGACCCCCCCATTCCCCTCTCCACCAAAAAAAGCACGGTGTTTTTTCATCATATCGATGATATTGAGTTCACCTACTGCAGCACGATAAACGACACATACATGAGCGCGAGCGATGTCCTCTATCATCCTACTCGTCGACATATTGACAACAATTGGTCCCGTATCACCACGAACACATAATTCGAGCAATACGAGTGGAAGGGTCATTTCTTCCGAAAGTAGCCTCCCCTTTTCGTCTATGAACAGGAGTCTATCAGCATCGGGGTCAACAACAATACACAGATCGTAGGCGATATTTTTTAACGCGCGCTTTGTCCAAACCAAATTTTTTGGTGTTGGTTCTGGGGTATGAGGAAATGGTTGTGTCGGATCGGTCGCAAGCGAAATGACATCGCACCCACACTCATCGAGAAAATGAGGGATGATATACGATCCCGCACCGTTGACTGCATCGACAGCGATTCGCAATCGTTTTCCGGGAATAATCATCGGTCGTAAACTCTCTCTATGACGCTTTTCCGCATTAGTGTGTATATCTGTAATAATATCTTTATTATCAGTTGTTTTCACAACAGGTTGATCGTTTTGCGTGACATCGGTAACAAGCGCATCAAGTGCTTTTTTATGAATATAAATTCCATCGGGACCAAATAATTTAAGACCGTTCCACTCTATGGGGTTATGACTTGCGGTGATATCAATTCCTCCTGCCGCTTTATACGATACTACGGCAAATTGAGTTGTCGGGAGCGTACTAAGGTCCGCATCGAGAACCGTTCTTCCGGCATTGGCGAGAGCATCGATGACTGCTTTTTTAAGCACCCCTCCCGAAGCTCGTGAGTCGCGACTCACAACGATTGGTCCTGGTGGCAACGTCTGTGCGAATGCGTATGCAAGCGCACCTGCAAGCTGGGGAGTAAAACTACCAGGTATTTTTCCGCGAATGCCAGAGATACTTATCATAATATCGTGGGGGATAGACATGTTTCCTTTCTCAAACAAAAAATGCGTTTTTGCAAGCACATACATAGTGTACTAAAGATAGATCGAATAATGCAAGGTATAATTGACCACGCATCAGAAATAAGGTACAATTATAATTGGCTGTATCGTCGAAAAGGGGAAACTAAACAATATATGATACTCTAAGAGTATAAGCGTTAGGTTTACTATGCCGGGATGGCGCCTGCCCGCAACGCCTTGCAGGCTTGCATGGCGGGCGGGGAATTGAGACTATTATGATGTATTATACTTATGTTTTGCTAAGCGAAAAGGATGATAAATTATATATTGGTTTTACATCTGATCTTAAAAAGAGATTAGGGGAACATAATGTTGGATATGTTGAAGCAACTAAACATAAACGTCCATTAATATTAATATATGTTGAGGGATGTTTGGATAAAGCAAAAGCGATAAAGAGGGAAAGATATTTCAAAACTGGATTTGGGCGGAGGTTTTTAACTGGTAGGTTATGAACATGCCGGGATGGCGGAATTGGCATACGCACTAGCTTGAGGGGCTAGGCTCGCAAGAGCGTGTGGGTTCGAGTCCCACTCTCGGCACCATTTACTTCGAACGTAGTGAGAAGATACAAATACCAAGAAACAAATTACAAACAAATATCAACCACAAAACAATATATTTGCACCCATAGCTCAGTTGGTCAGAGCATCTCGTTTACACCGAGAGGGTCAGAGGTTCGAGTCCTCTTGGGTGCACCATGCCTGGGTAGCTCAGTGGTAGAGCGAGGGCCTGAAGAGCCCTGCGTCGTCAGTTCGATTCTGACCCTAGGCACCATTTACTTCGAGCGAAGTGTAAAGTCCTTAAAGTCGAAAGTCCATAAAGTTTGTAAAGTGTAGAAGGAAAATCAATAACATAATTATGCATGTTGTGCAACACATATTCTTTCAAATTACCAATTACTCTTAAACTCTCATGGATTTTAAATCAACACTTACTAGCTGGTCATGGTGGAGTCAACCAGCCCCACCTGCATCTACATTGTATCTGAGTAGTGCTTTAGGTGTTTGTATTGTATTATTTGTCATCGCACTGGTCAGTATGTGGCGATATCGCCCTACCAGTGTAGCGATGCAAAATTATAAACGGGGGTGGCTACAGCTTTTAACCTCTTGCGCGATAGGTTTAACTGTGTTAGTATTTGCTCGTTGGCAAGGACTTGCATATCTTGGATCGCGTGTCTTACAGGGAGGGCTTGCCTTGGTTTTTGTTATCCAGTCAGTTCGGTTCATAGTGTTACGCATGTTTATTCTTCCCAAAAAGATTCAAGATGAACACAGATCCACGACACTTTCTAAATATCTCCCAAAACCTAAAAGAAATAAATAACATGACTCAATCACCATCCCTTATGGATACACTCGCGCAAAAATCGCCCGATCAACTGGCTCCAATTAGCATTGGTAAAATAATCGAGTGTTCTGTTATTTCTATAAGTAAAAATAAAGTTATCGTCGATGTCTTTGGCGTTGCTCTGGGTATGGTCCCCGAACGTGAATTTTCATACGATGTCGATGATCTTGTCCCTGGCGATAAAGTTCTCGCCTACGTTCTGATGTGCGAAAACCAAGACGGATATGTTATTTTATCACTCAAACGTGCAGACAGAGAGCGCGTCTGGACAACACTTACCGATAAACAATCAACGGGTGAACCGATCAAAGTCAAAGTTGCAGCGGCAAATAGAGGGGGGTTACTCGTTGAATTTGGCGGTGTAGAAGGGTTTATCCCCATCTCACAGCTTGCGAGCGATCATATGGGAGGCAAACAAGAAGAAGATACCCGTGGTGGTGGAGGGTTACGCAATCTTGTGGGGACGACCATCCGCGCAAAGATTCTTACCGTTGATAAGCCTGCAAATAAACTTATACTCTCTCAAAAAGCAATTGGTGACGAGCGCTTAGAGGAACTGGCGAAAAAAGTAATCGTTGGAACAAAATTATCGGGCACCGTTTCGGGTATTGTCGATTTTGGTATTTTTGTCAAAGTGACTATCCCCGGTGAAACGCAAGAGATGGAAGGGCTTGTCCATATATCAGAAGTTTCTTGGGATAGAGTCGACGATCTCCACAGTCTGTATGAAGTTGGGCAAAACGTTGACGTGACCGTCATAGAAAATAAGACGGGGCGATTATCATTTTCTATAAAACGTTTAACACCAGATCCATGGGCGGGAGTTGAAACGATGTTTAAACCCGGCTCAACCGTCACGGGTGCAGTTACTCGTATAACACCGTTTGGCGCATTTATCAAACTGCCCGGCTCGCTCGATGGTTTAGTCCATATCTCGGAACTTGGTGAGAATATCTCCAATCCACAAGATGTCGTCAAAGAAGGCGAATCCTATCCCTTCCGCATCTTATCTGTAGATGTCAATGGGCGCAAAATATCGTTGACCATGAAACCGGAAAAAAGTGATTCGCAAAAAAAGAACTCCGAAAAGAAGCTAGAATCACCGACTAAAACCAAAGAAATTAAGAAAGTTGACGTAAAAGAAAAAACTGTTAAAACTGTTTCTCGTACTCCCAAAAAAGTAACTAAAAAATCTACTACTAAAAAGTAGCGTAGCTTTCAATTATATTCTTGAGGTAAAGGGGTTGATTTTGATATGTCTCTCGATAGACGTACATTTATCGTGAGCTCTGCGGGTCTCATTTTATCAACAGCAAATTCGCAAGTCTATGGAAAGTTTGTGCGAAACGATTCGACAAACGAACAGGGTGCAACAATACCTTTTCTTTCTTGCATTGGTGATATGCATGTTCATTCACAGTTTTCATCTGGAAAACAATTTGGACAACTTGATGCTGACCACCTACAAGCTCAAAGTGTTCAACAGCTTGTTGACATGCAAGAAAACGGATCATGGCTTATGGTGATTACTGATCATGGAGAAAAAATGACTCAATCGAACTGGAAACGTATTGAGTATCTTGTAAATCATGCAAAGAGTGGATATAAGGTTCCCGTGTATCGCGGTTGCGAATGGACTCTCGGAGGAGCGATCAATAATCCTACAGCGTGCCATGTTACAATCATGTGCACTGATAGATACGTTGCAACACATGCTGCTCCTGTAGATTTTGGCGGTGATATTGTGACTTCCTATCACGACTTGTGGGGGTGGTTAAACACCAACCTCGGTAAATCGGGGATGTGGGGATTTCCGCATCCATGGATTGGCGAGTATCAATTTGATGACTTTGCGCTTGCGTCACAACTAATTGTACGCGACCGTTGTTGCTGGATAGAGGTTTGCGGCGGTCCGACCCGTCGCTCAATCGAAGATGGAATACCTTTCTTGGTTAGTGCGGTGGAAAAAGGGTGGCATGTAGGTCCGGTAATGGGAGGAGATAATTTTGGTGATGCGACATACTACAGCACGCCCGCGACATCCGTTTCGATGTGTGAACGCATATCGGGAACAGATTTTGTACTTCCATATATATTAAGGCGTCGACTATCAGTAACGGATGTGTATAATCCACGCTTTACGTGGAGTATGATGAAAAAAGGGATTCCTCAATCAGAAGTTCTTCTTGGAGGGACATACGATGCACGTCGCTACGGATTTCCCGATACGGTCGACTTTATGATAAACCAAGATTATTACCCACGTCTTGCGCGGTGGGAGATGTATTTTGTCGGAGGCAAACATCCGTTTGCGCAGGGCAGAGCGCCCGATGAACCTCCGGGAATAATTCTTAAGTATCAAGAGAAAGCATCATCGCGACCAACCGCAGTTATTTTCTGTTTGATTCTCGCTGATGGGGAACGAATCCTCGGAGCACCAATCTGGATCAACTATTGACGAGCGCTTATGCGTTACATATCGGCAACCTATCATGGGTTGCCGTTCTCTTTTTTACGTGTTATATATACCATAAGGAGTTACGCTATGCAGATAACATGGAAGGGTGGTAAATCACTCGAAATCAAGGCGAAAGACGCAACCATACTCACCGGAGATGATGTGCGGGTAAACGATATAGTGCTCCCCGGACCGGGCGAATATGAGGTTGCGGGTGTGCAGGTTTTTGGTATCGCGCCGGAGATTTATTTTTTTAAAATCGATGAGATCGCCTGCGCATATTTTGACGGTATCAACCGTTCTCTGACCGATGACGAAGTTTCATCACTCACCGATGCATCGGTAATCTTTATCCCCGTTGATGGGAAAGGGGTGTTAGATCCCAAAAAAGCAACAGAAATTATAAAATTACTCGAACCGACAGTTATCATCCCCATCGAAGCAGACGATATTACCGATTTTTGCAAAGTCACTGGTGGGTGTGCGCAGCCTGTGTCAACGTATAAAATTACCAAACAACAACTTGAGAGTATGGAGGGGCAAACATGTGTTGTTCTCGAAAAGAGTTAAGAGCTCATGCGCGCCTCACTTGACAGAGTAATCGACTGGCTACATAAATATGATACTATTTTAATTATCATTCACCAGTTTCCCGATGGTGATACCATCGCTTCTTCTCTTGCACTCGCGCGCGCGCTCAAAACTCTGGGGAAAACCGTTGTAGTCACGGGTAAAGACCCCGTTCCTGCACCCTTTATGTTTTTGCCAGAAAGCGACACGATTCAACGTGATTATCTTGGTGGCGATTGGCAGGTAATCATCGTGCTCGATTGTGGTGATTTAAAGCGGACCGGTTTTGTCGAACGGATACGATCGTTTGCGCGTGATAAAAAACGGCTTATCAACATCGATCACCATCCTAAAAATGATCTCCATAAAATCGCAAACATAACCTATTTTGATGGCAGTGCCGCAGCCGTTGGGGAGATCGTTACCGAGATTATTGACCTACTTGGCGTCCGTATCGATAAAGAGATGGCAACGTGTCTACTTACGGCGCTCTATACCGATACGGGGGGGTTTAAACACTCAAACACCACCGTTACAACGTTAGAATACGCGGCGCGTTTTATGGAGGCGGGTGCGCGACTCAAAAAAATATCAAACAACATTAGTAATTCAAAATCGGTTGCTTCATTACATATATGGGGGATTATTTTATCTCGGATAATGTATACAAAAAAAATAGGATTAGTGCGTTCTATCGTTACCCAGCGTGATTTGCAAGAATGCGGCGCAACACTAGAAGATCTTGGCGGCGCGGTAAACCTTATCGGCGCCGTGCCCGGCGCACGCGCAAGTATGCTTTTTGTCGAACTGCCCGATGGTCAGATAAAAGCAAGTCTACGGACGGAATCGGACAGCGTTGATGTATCAAAAATCGCAGAGATATTTGGCGGTGGCGGGCATAAAAAAGCAAGCGGATTTATCATTAACGGCACAATCTTTCAAGAAAAGGGAAAATGGAGTATAATCCAATCAAGCCTGGGTGGTGGAATGGCAGACACGAGGGACTTAAAATCCCTTGCCTAACAAGGCGTGCGAGTTCGACTCTCGCCCTGGGCACCAAACGTATTAATGCAAACGCATTTCTTGTACTAATCTTTCTCTCTTGATATGATGTATGTATGGCAGTATCTAAAAGAAAAAAGTTCCAAATAGTATCAGTGATCGTGCTCTTCCTACTCGGTGGATTTATTTTCTATAAATATTTTCCAGAGATTTGGGGTGATGCAGTCTATCCGCTTGCCTATCAAGATCAGATTCTTACATCAGCAAACGAATTCCACCTACAGCGCAATCTTATCGCTGCGGTCATTTATGTAGAAAGTCACTTTAACCCAACTGCTGGCAGTGGCGCCGGTGCACGCGGTCTCATGCAACTGATGCCTCCCACGGCGCGTGGTGTTGCAAAACAGATTGGCATCACCGATTATACCGATGATAAGATCTACGATCCGACTATAAATATCCGTCTTGGGTCCGCCTATCTGCGCTCCGCTATCGACAGTCGTAACGGCAATATCGATGTTGCGCTTGCCAACTACAACGGCGGTCCCGGTGTCGCAGGCAACTTTGAAATAGCAATGGACAGGTCAACTATTCCTCGAGAAACAGATAGATATATTCGTAGCGTCAAAGGTGCATGGGAAGCGTATGATAAAATATACGGAACAGATTGGCAAGGACCGACAAAACCATTCGAAGCGCCAAAAGAAACATCGTTCATCTCACAGATAAATATAAAAAATCTCTTAAACGTCTTTTTCAATAAGTAAATTGTATGGATAGTACTACTCTCCGGAATACGTTCATTGACTTTTTTACCAAACGGGCTCATACCCTTATCCCGCCCGCACCCCTTGTTCCAGAAAACGATCCATCGGTGCTTTTTACCTCTGCAGGGATGCAACAGTTTAAACGATACTACAGTAACCCCGATCTTTCATCTCATTCCCGCATCGTGACCGTTCAACCCTGTATCCGCACCTCTGATATCGACGAGGTCGGTGACAGTTCTCACTTAACCTATTTTGAGATGCTCGGTAACTTTTCGTTTGGTTTCCCCAGCAAAGCAGGGTCATATTTTAAAGAAGAAGCAATCACTCTGGCGTGGGAGTTCTTAACTGATGTTCTCAAGATAGACACCACTCGGATCTATGCTACCTACTTTAGTGGTGAAAAAGATATACATGCTGATATGCAGTCGCTTGGGTTGCTGCAAAAAATCGATGGGTTACATGAGATCAAGCAACAAGGATTTGACGATAACTTTTGGTCACTTAGTAGTGAGGGTTCGCCGGGCGGTCCAACAGTTGAGTTTTATGTCGATGGGTTAGAAGTGTGGAATCTTGTTTTTAACGAATATATTCTAGAAAATGGAAAATATATTCCATCAAAGAACAAAGGGGTTGATACGGGGATGGGATTTGAGCGGTTGTTGGCGACACTCAACGGGAAAACAGATATATATGAAACGGATGTTTTTGATGAATATGCTACAAAAATTGCTGGTTTATCAGTAGACACACGGCAAAAAAGAATAATCCTCGACCACAGTCGTGCAATTAAAAATATCGGTGATGCAGGTGTTACCCCTTCAAATAAAGACAGTGGATATATTCTGCGGCGACTTATACGGCGCGTTATGGTTATTCTAAAAAAATATGACTTTCCAATTACGAATATACTTGGGAGTGATGTTGTCAATCAAGAGGCGCAGAAGTTTAATGCAACATTGCAGGGTTTTGACATTGTATCAAAAACAAAAAAATCACACACAGTAAGTGCCGATCAGCTCTTTGATTTCTACCAAACAAATGGTATCCCTCTCGAAGTATGTTTAGAACTCGCACATGATAATGATATTTCTGTAGCCGATGACGCGGTGGCTAAATTTAAAGAACTATTTAAAATACATCAAGAAAAATCTAAATCTGCATCTGCAGGTATGTTTAAAGGCGGTTTGGCAAGCGGCGGAGAGATGGAAACAAAATATCATACCGCGACCCATCTTCTTCTTGCAGCGTTGCGTCAGACATTAGGCGAAGAAATATACCAAAAAGGTTCAAACATAACAGACGAGCGGTTGCGTTTTGATTTTAATTACCCCGAAAAACTTACCGATGATCAGATTATCAAAGTAGAAGATATCGTTAACGAAACAATTGAAAAAGATATCCCTGTCACAATGGTCGAAATGCCTAAAGAAGAAGCGCTAAAAACGGTCAAAGTTTCTTTTGACCCTTCAAAATACGGCGATATGGTAAAAGTCTATTCAATTGGTGATTTTAGTAGCGAACTGTGTGGTGGTCCGCACGTGGGAAGCACGGGAGTCTTGGGAAAGTTTAATATTACCAAAGAAGAATCCAGCAGTGCGGGTGTTCGCAGGATCAAAGCTGTGCTACAATAAAAGTAAGTATAAAAGTGAAAGTATAAAGTATAAAGCCATAATTAAGTGTATGTTTATAGATAATAGTTTTTAATTTTATACTTTAAACTAATCTAGGGAGGGTGTTTGGCACTGGGTAATCTGTTAAAAAAATTAAAGATTAAAAAAGAAACATACGATAACTATGCGGTTTCTTTGGATATCGGAACAGAGTTTGTCAAAGCCGTTATCTTTGCAGTCGAAGATGGTAAGGCGGTCGTCAAAGGATATGGGATGTATCGGCAGCGTTTATCTGATATGTCCGGCGGGGTGGTTACCGATATTCATGGGGTGATAAAAAACTGCGAAAAGGCGTTAGAGATCGCAGCGAAGCAGGCAACAATTTTACCCTATCAGTGTATCATTGGGATTGCGGGCGAATTAGTCAAAGGCACTACAACGATGATCCGTTATACGCGTTCCAATGCAAAAGAATCGATCACGCTTGCGGAACTTAAAAATATCATCAGTCATGTGCAGAAAAAAGCGTTCGAACGTGCGCGCAAAACGCTCGCATGGGAAACGGGTCACCGGGAGATCGATGTCCGTTTAGTTAACGCAGCGATCGTCGATGTTAAAATAGATGGATACAAAGTAACCAATCCGCTCGGGTTCCAAGGTAAAGAAGTAGAGGTCGGTATCTTTAATGCGTTTGCGCCTATTGTGCACTTGGGTGCTCTGCAAACTGTTGCAGAAGAACTCGATCTTGATTTGCTATCAATCGCAGCAGAACCCTATGCGGTTGCACGCGCCGTATCAGAAGAAGAATCGGTCGAATTTTCTGCAATTTTTATAGATATTGGTGGGGGAACCTCTGACGTCGCTGTTGTCCGTGCTGGTGGCATAGAGGGGACAAAGATGTTTGCCCTTGGTGGGCGCGCGTTTACCAAAAGAATTGCATCGCGTCTTAACGTACCGTTTTCAAAGGCAGAAGAGCTTAAATTAAATTATTCTGCGGGGAACTTACCAGAAGCAAAAGCTAAAAAGGTTAAAGAGGCGCTCGCCACAGATGTTGCCGTATGGTTAGAAGGGATACAACTCACGCTCGAAGATTTTACCAACATCGATCTGTTACCCAGTAGAATACTCTTGTGTGGTGGTGGGACGGCACTTCCCGAGATAGTAGAAGCACTCAAAACTGCAGAGTGGAGCAAAAATTTGCCGTTTGCGCGCAGACCAACCGTTTCATTTTTAGAACCAAAAGATGTCGCGCGCGTGTATGATGAAACGGGGCAGCTCAAAGAACCACGCGATGTAACCCCGCTTGCACTTGCAAACGTGGCGATTGATCTTGTCGGCAAAGAGGGTATGATGGATTCGGTTACCTCAAAAATACTGGACAGTTTAAGGAGTTAAGATGGCACAAAAAAATGGACGTGCGCTGATATACCTTGAATCGGACGAAGAGATCCCCGGGATTATTCAGCGTATTGAACAAGAAAAAGAAGCTGCAATAACACTTGTTGTGCCAAAAGCATCAGTTGTTTTGCAGAGTGTCATCAATCTTAAACTGTTGCAACGAGTATCTGGTAAGGCAAAAAAAGATATCGCGCTTGTTTCTCAAGACGCTATCGGTCGCAATCTTGCCGCGCAAGTCGGTATTCCTGTATTTGATTCGATTAATGCAAAAATTCCCGTTTTAGAACCAGTTGCGCAATCGATCGAGAAAGATGAAATCATCGAAGTGAATATGGATAAAAAAAGTAAACCACCGGTCAAAGTGCATCATTTCCAAGAGGAAGAAGCGCCTCACGGTGATGATGTAAGCGAACTAACAGAAAGTCCGGTCGATACAGATGAATCAGAAAATGATGATGAAGATGATGATGTAGAAAATAATGATACCGATGATACCGATGAGACCAATGATACCATTTCTGACGAACCAGACGACACTATCTTGCCTGATAAGGGAGAACAATCCCAACGCCCGCTCCGTCATGCAACTGTTGTTTCTCCACAAACTGTGCAACGCGATGCGGTATCAACTCTTCAAAACGCCGTCCAATCTCCGCCTGACAGATCACCCCAAAAACGCACCCGTCGAGGTTTCTGGTTTGGGATCATCGCGATGAGCTGTGTCATCATTGCAGGGCTAATCATCTTTTATCCTAAAGCATATGTAAAAATTGTTGTTCCGGGCGAAGCGTTTAACCAGACTATCGATATCGCTGGTAAAAAAGATCAAAAAGAAGCAGATCTTACCAAATCGATTATTCCGATGCAGGTTTTTGAAGTAGAAAAAGAATCAAAAAAAACAGTATCAGCGACAGGTAAAAAAAATGTTGGACAAAAGGCGAAAGGTTCTGTTTCGCTTACAAATGTATGGAGTTTGGACGCAAAAAAATTAACCGCCGGGACGCGTCTTACCAAAGATTCAAAGGTGTTTGTTACCACGGTAGAGGTCACCATTCCGGGCGCAACGGTAGGGTTGCAGCAGGGGCAGATCGTCACCAGTCCGGGTAAGGCAACGATAACGATAGAAGCACTTGAAGCTGGCGATAGTTACAACATCGCGCCCGGTCGGTTTGCTCTATCAGAACTCCCTGCAGATCAACAAGAAAAAATATATGGGGAAACATCAGCGGCACTGACCGGTGGGTCAACGCAAGAGATTACGATAGTTTCCGCCGACGATGTGGAGCGTGCAAAAGAATCGCTTCGAACAGAAATTGCAGATGGCGCAAAAAAAGAGTTAACGGACCAAGCAAAAGGGCTCATGTTGCTTGATAAAGCAATTCAAGTCGAAACCATTAGTGCGACTCCGTCTGTTGGTGTGGATACAAAAGCAGATTCGTTTGATTTAACCGTAAAGGCAAAGGCAAGTGGTGCGACGTTTAGCGAAACGGCACTGCGCGATGTGTTCCTTGCGCAAGTAAAAGAAAAAGTTCCTCAAGATAAAGAGTTAGTATTAAATGAAACGTCGCAAGACGAGATAGTCGCAACAGTCAAAGAGCTCGACACAAAAGTGGGGACGATGACAATCAGTGGTTCAATTAAAACAAAGATAGGACCAAAAATAGATATAGAGCCACTACGAGCAAAGATAGCAGGTAAAAAACAAAGCGAAGCGATAACACTGCTCAAATCAGTTTCAGGCATTCAGGATGCAACGATAGAGATAAAACCACGCTGGATGTTTGGGTGGACGCCACTGTCTGCACGCCAAATTATCATCACCATTACATATACATAAACCGTGCACTATATTGCTCTTGATTTTGGCGAAAAAAGAATTGGGGTCGCGGGGAGCGATTCAGGAACAGTGGTTACGCCGCTTGCGATTATTACTCTACAACCAGCAGATGATCCGGTGAAACAAGTTGCCAGTGTGCTTATGCGCTATGATCCCCACAAGATAATTATCGGTCTACCACTGTCACAAGACGGGGAGATGACGGACAGTGCGCGTCGTGCGCATGTATTTGGAGAAGCAGTTCAAAAGAGTTTTCCCACATGTTCAATCCACTATATCAATGAAATACTTACCACATTTGAGGCGCGCCAGCGTGCGGGGAGAAAAACAGGAGAAGCCATCGACGACCACGCCGCCGCCGTCATCCTCGAACAATTCATCACCGAGCAAAAAAAGAACGATCAATAAAGAGATCGCGCGACAAGATAAACTTATTCAGCGCATACTTTTAATGCTTCTTTTTAGTGCGAAAATTCTTATAGTGTTCGCAATCATTATCGTGATAATCATGCGTTTCACCGGCAAAAAAGAGACGCGAAGCGGTCCGGTAAGCGTAGAGATTACTAAAGGGCAAGGAGTTAAAGAGATCGCCCAAAAATTACATGACGTGGGGGTGTTGCCATCTAAAACCGCCCTGTATTGGCTCTCACTGACTCAAAGAAAACCGCTCCAAGCGGGGCTCTATAGATTTGAAGTGGGACAATCGGTCGAAGATATATATACTACACTTGCTTCGGGGTCTGTCTACGAAGAAAAAGTAACTATTCCCGAAGGGTGGCGCACAGAACAGATTGCGCAGATGTTTTACAAAAAAGGGCTCGTCGATTATGAGGCGTTTATGTCTGTTGCAGATGGAAAAGAGGGGACGTTGTTTCCGGATACCTATCACGTTGCAAAAAACACAACGGCACAAACGGTTATCGATATGATGGTGCAAAACTTTACAAAAAGGACACAAGAGTTGCATCCCACCCCCGATCAATTGATACTTGCATCGATGGTAGAGCGAGAAGCAAAAAATGATGAAGACCGCCCGATCATTGCGAGTGTGTTTAACAATCGTCTCAAAGTGGGGATGAAGTTAGAATCTGATGTTACCGTCGAATACGGTTTGGATAGTGATAAACTTGCCCTACAAACAAAAGAAAATATTAACGATTTTGTGTTTTGGACACCGCTTAAAGCGGGGGAATCAAAAACGGCGAAGTCGACATATAATACCTATAAAATTGCCGGTTTACCCCCGACGCCGATTAGCAACCCGGGCATCAAAAGTATCCAAGCTGTAATGACGCCAGATAAAAGCGACTATTATTTCTTTCTCGCCGATAAAGACGGTAAAGCACACTTTGCCAAAACAAAAGCGCAGCACGACGATAATATACGTAAATATTTAAACTAGGGTATAGTCAAATTTTTGCCACCAAATTTAATAAATAATTCGTCTGTTCTTTAACATTTAAGCTTCTGTGATTGTAACGCCAGACATATTCACCAAGATAGTAATGTAACCGTGATTTTCTGA
>Ga0210057_1003016_pt1 | contig 23512 bp, 29 predicted proteins | sample CryGeyCG2114_010_2_FD_183968 | JGI IMG/M metagenome (GOLD analysis project Ga0210057, IMG submission 183968) | Groundwater microbial communities from aquifer - Crystal Geyser CG10_big_fil_rev_8/21/14_0.10 (SPAdes) (version 2) | ecosystem: Environmental > Aquatic > Deep subsurface > Groundwater ...
TTCTCTTCTCCAGCATTAGTTTTTATATTTTCATCTTTTTTATTCTCCTTAACAATTTCTTTATTCTCCGGAGCTTTAGCTACATTTGTTTTTTTATTCTCTTTAACAATTGCTTTATTTTCTTTAGCTATTTTTGATTGTTTTAATTGTTCATCTGCCATTTATTTTACACTCCTTGATGCAGAACTTCTTGTAGCTCCAATTCCTGCAGCTCCATGTTTAACAATTCCTCTCGTTGGTGCAAATTCTCCAAGTCTATGTCCAACCATTTCTGCAACAATTTCTGTCTTAACAAAATTTCTGCCATTGTAAATAAATATAACCATCCCAACCATTCCAGGAACGATTACCAAATCTCTATAATGTGTTCTGACAGGTTTTTTTCTCTCAATCCTTTTTTCCCATAAAGATATATATTTTTGAATATCGTCGCTATTTCTCAACAGAGTTCTTCTCTCTCTTGAAGGAATAAGTTTTGCAAATTCTCTTATGTCTAATTTTTTTAATTCTTCCAGAGTTTTACCTCTATATGTGAAAATTTTCTTTGAACTAATAGGCATTGTTATTTTTTCTTTTGTCATTTTATTTTCCTTTTCTCTTTCCGGTTCTTGATGCTCTTATCGAACCAACTTTAGCTCCTGGGGGTGCATTTCTTTTTGGTATTTTTCCTATTCCGCCATGAGTAAGATTCTTTCCTCTACCAGATCCAAATGGATGATCAACAGCATTCATCGCAACTGCAGATGTTCTTGGCCAGAGTTTGCTTTTTGCTTTCTTAATATAATATTGTTTTCCTGCTTTAACAATTGGCTTATCCTTTCTTCCCGAACCAGCAATTCTCCCAATAGTTGCTTTACAATTACTATTAAATATTTTTTCTTTTTTAGAAGGCATCACTAATGTTACTTCATCTTTGCTTTTTCTTAAAACCATTGCAGAACCTCCAGCACTTCTAATAAATTTTCCTCCATCTCCAGGTCTCGATTCAATATTAAAAACACTTGTTTTTGTAGGAATATCTTTTAATGCAAGAATACTTCCAAATTCACTTCCCTTGCCAATATTTACTTTTTGTCCTTCATACATTCCATTGTGTGCAAGGTTGTAAAACATTTCTTCATTTAATTTAATTTTAGCTAAAGGCGCAGAATGTCCTGCAGAGTGAATAAGTTTTATCACTTTTCCCTCGCCAACAGCTCTAGGATACATAATCTTATGAATGAATGCTTTCTTCCTAACTCTATAAGTCAGGCTTCCATGCCCTCTTGCTTGCGAAATAATTCTTTTTCCCATTATATTAGTCCTAATTTTGTTGCAATATCGATTGCAGGATTTTTTTTGTTTAATTTAATATAAGCGATTTTTATATTTCCTTTCATCAAAGTATTCACACTTTCAACTTTTACATTAAATAATTCTTCAAAAGATTTTTTGAGCTCAGTTTTATTTTTTCTTGAATCTACTTTAAACACTAGCGTATTTTCAGCTTCTATTAATCTTATTGCCTTTTCAGTTGCTAACGGTTTTTTTATCATTTTTCTCCAAATCATTTATTGCATTTTCAGTATAAATAACAACTCTTCCTGCAGGATATAAATCACTTACAAGAACATCTCTAATTTTCCTTCCTTCAAACATTTTTGTTTTTAACATTTCATCATTTCCAGTTATTACTAGTACACCTTTTGTTTTTTGATATTTCCTATTTCTCATTTTTCCTTTACCTGCCCTCACCTTAACTTGTTTTTCGGCGACAGTTGAAAGTTCTCCGAGGGTCGATTTGATAAATTTAATTAATTCTCCTGTTTTCATTTCAAGAATTTTCCCGTCGATAATTAAAGGAAATTTATTTTTAATTTCTTTATCATTAAATCTTGAATATCTTTCCTTGATATATTCTGGTTTTGCAGTCGAAGCAATGGCAGAATTTATTGCGATATCTTTTTCTTTCTTATTCATTTTTCTTACTTTAAAGATTCCCTCAGGGCTAGGACCATGAGCTCTTCTTCCACCTCTTGTTCCTGAAACTTCTGCCCCAATCCAATAAAATTGACTCCCTCTCCTCCACATAACTTTTCTTGGAACTCTTGACATTCCCCTTCCATATCCGGACTTCCAAACATGTCTAAGGTGTCTAATTATTCCTGCAGCAGAATGTTGTCTTCCAGCTTTAGGACTATGTCCGTAGGGATGAAAAAATTGTTCAGATTCATAAGCTTTTTTCATTAAGTCCTCTCTAACTTCTGTCAAAAAAACTTTTGGTAAATTTATTTCTTTTTTCTTTTTGCCGTTAATATCGATTATTTCTGCTTTCATCTTAATTCAATTAATTCATAATTTTTTTTAGATTGTCTTTTTGTAGACCTTAATGGTTGGGTTAATACTAACTGTCTTTTTGTAGGTCCTTGAATACTCCCATGAACAATTAAATATTCGCTATTTATTTTTCCAAACCGATGAAATCCTCCGTTTTTGTTTATATCTTTTTCAGAAATTTTTCCTTTGTCAATTATTTGGTTATTGTATTGTGCTCTTGAAAAAAAGCCCATTTGCCCTGCCATTGGGACTCTAAAAGTTACTCTCGACGGATGCCAAGGTCCAATGCTTCCAACTTTTCTAACTCCCTTTTCTGATTTATGCTGTCTTAAACTAACACCAAATCTTTTTACAGGTCCTTGAACTCCCTTGCCCTTTGTAACTGCTTTAACATCTATTAATTGTCCTTTGTCCAAAACATCTAAAACACTAATCTCTTTGTTTAAATTTTCCTTGATAAAAGAAATTTTTGAATCTTTATCTCCTCCAAGATTAATTTCTAAAATATCTGGAGTTTTTTTAATTCCTGTTTTTTTAACATTGGAATAAGCAATAATTGAAACATCATCAAAATCTTTGAAATCTTCAATTTTTTTATTTATTTTGTTTGGTAATTTTATTTTTTTATTAAGTTCTTTGTCTGGTTTAGAATTAATAACTTCTCCAATTAGTTTATTATTTTTATGAAATCGAACAGAAAGAATTTTTATTGGCGGACACTCAATAATTGTTGCAGGAATAATAATTCGTTTGCTTTTTGTCATTGAATCAGGAGTATTATCCCTAACATATGCACTCGTCATTCCAACTTTGTAACCTATGAAACCTAAAAGTTTTTTATCAGAATTTTTAGAAGAAATTGCTTTCCAGTTTACACTAGGCAAAAGCTTTTTAGCTCTTTTTCGAGGCCAATATTGTAGGCTTCCTCTTCGGGGTCTTGATAGTTTTGCCATAGTCTAATTTAAAACGGATTATTGCCATTTTACAGGTTACATTATTCAAAAAAATGGCGTTTATAAAACTTTGTTTTATAATTTTATGCTCTTAGAACAGCTTCTTTCTCTGATTTTTCGCCGTCAATTGTCATCTTCCTCACAATTTTCCCTTTCCTAATTGTATTCTCTCTTGCTTTCGAAAAATCTTTTTCGTCTTTAGGTATTTCAAGTTCATCAATTATGAAATCGTGAATTATTTCTACTTTTTTGAAGTTATCAATATCAAATAAAATTCCCTTTACAATTTTTTCATTTTTTGTTTTTAGTTTGCAGAAATCAGGATTTATTTTTTCATCTTCTTTTGTGCTTGGTTTACCTGATTTGGGAGACTTCGGTTTTATCTTTAGTTCTGTATCTCCAAATGAAAATGATAATGCAATAAAACTCTGGGGAAATTTATCGCATATTCCTAAAATTTCTTCTTTATTCATCTCTCTATCAATAACATATTGCTTAACACCCATAAATTGTTTTTTATTTTCAAAATCAAGTTCTCCAGACAAATCTCTTGTCGAAACAACTATTCCCTTTACATTGACTTTTTGATTGTTAGGAATCTCTTCAGCTACACTTCTCACAAATTCGTTTGAATATTCATATGTTGTAGAGATTGAATATTTATCTTTGGATTTTGAAGCTTTAACAATCGCTTTTGATTTAAAAATTCCCTTGCTAAATTTTTGAAATTGCAAGTGAACAAAAGAATCACCATTTCCATCAAAAATCTTTTTTATAAATGAATCCATTATACTAAACTTAAAAATTAACTTATAAACTTTTCCAATTATTTTGTCCAACATATTTTCCTTTCAGCAAATCTTTATATATAGTATAGAGTATATATTAACATGGCATTTAATGAAGGTTCAATAAAACAATTAGTAGCCGTGACATTTATTTTTATTCTTCTTGCTTTTACTTTTTTAATTATTCGTCCAATATTTTTCCCAATTATAATTGGATTGATTTTAGCATATGTTTTTGCTCCAGTATATGCTTATCTTTTAAAATTTGTAAAAAATGAAACTCTTGCAGCAAGCATAACTTCTGTATTTGTTGTTATATTAATTGGACTATTAACTTGGTTTTTTGTTCCCATCTTATTATCTCAAATATTTAATATTTATAATGTAGTTGTGAGTTTTGATGGTGTTGGTTTTTTCAAAAAATTTATGCCCTTTCTTTTTGCCTCAGATCAAATTTCAGTTAATTTTGCAGCAGCTTATAGCAGTTTTATTTCATCTTCAACAAAATCAGTATTTGATTTGTTTACAAATTACCTTATCAATTTACCCTCTCTTTTATTAAAATTCGCAGTAATTGCTTTAGTATTTTTTTATGGGTTAAGAGATGGAGAAAAGCTTTTGGAAATAGTCAAAAATACTCTTCCATTTAATAAAAGTTTAACAAATAGATTTATTCAAAAATCCAAAGAAGTAACTTTTTCCGTCGTATATGGGAGAATAATTATAGGAATTTTAACAGGAATTTTAACAGGAATAAGTTTTTATCTTGCTGGTGTTCCAAACTCAACTATTTTAACAGTCATAGCAATTTTTGCAGGAGTCATCCCAATTATCGGAACTTGGATTGTTTGGATTCCAGTAGTAGTAACTTTGTTCGCATCAGGAAATAATGTTGCGGCCTTTTTACTATTAATTTACAATGGATTATTTGTCTCATTTTTTGACCATATTACCCACCCCTTGTTTATATCAAAAAAATCAAGACTTCCAACATCTCTAACTTTAATTGGAATGATTGGCGGGCTTTTAGTATTCGGAGTTTTTGGAATAATTCTCGGCCCGCTCATAGTTGGATATATCACAACTTTATTTGAAATATATTTAGAATATAATGCGAAGAAAACTTAAAAATTAATTGACTAAACATTTATTAATATATTCTTGTTTAAATAAAAAAAATGGTGGAAGCAACTTTTATTCAGCTTAGTATTATCATTATTTTAGTATTGGCTGTTTCAATTATTATGCGACTGTTAAAACAACCGTTAATTATAGGATATATTGTTTCAGGAATTATTGCAGGCCCATACCTTTTTGACTTAATAAAATCTGAAGAACTTATTTCTCCTTTTGCAAACCTTGGAGTTGCAATGCTTTTATTTTTAGTTGGGCTCAACTTAAATCCAAAAGTTATAAAAGAAATTGGTTTTGTTTCACTTATAACTGGAATAGGGCAAGTTTTATTTACATCTATAATTGGCTTTTTAATATTAAAATCTCTGGGATTTACAACTATAGTTTCAGCTTACGTTGCTATTGCTCTGACATTTAGTAGTACAATAATTATAACAAAACTTCTTTCAGATAAGGGAGATTTGGATTCTCTTTATGGAAAAATTTCTGTCGGATTCCTTATAGTTCAAGATTTGATTGCAGTTTTCATATTAATGGCTGTTTCTTCTTTTTCTTCCGGAAATCAAACATACAGTTTAATTTTGGAAACCTTCATCACAGGAGCTGGATTAATTCTTGTCGTATTTTTAATAGGTATTTATTTGATTCCTCCATTCACAAAAAAAATTGCAAGGTCTCAAGAATTCCTGCTTCTTTTCTCACTCGGGTGGTGTCTTGCAATATCTTCTATATTTTATGCACTGAATTTTTCATTTGAAGTTGGAGCATTGCTTGCCGGCATGACTCTTGCACTTTCTCCATTTAGGTATGAAATAGGTTCAAAGCTTAAACCATTAAGAGATTTTTTCATAATTTTGTTTTTTGTGCTTTTAGGTTCTAAAATGGTATTCACAGATTTTTCTCAATATCTCGTGCCAATTATTTTGCTTTCTTTATTTATATTAATTGGAAATCCAATAATTGTTCTTTCTTTAATGGGAATTTTAGGATACACTAAGAGAACAGGATTTTTAGCAGGACTTACAGTTGCACAGGTTAGCGAGTTTTCTTTAATTTTGGTTGCATTGGGTGCAAAATTAGGACAACTCTCTAACGAGATTGTTTCAATGGTTGCGGTGATAAGCTTAATAACTTTTGCAGGATCCACATACCTTATAATTTATTCAAATCAGATATACAAATTCATTTCTCCAGTGCTTTCCATTTTTGAAAAATCAAATACTCAAGAAAAAAAAGAAACTTTAAGGAAAAATTATAAAGCAATTTTATTCGGCTACAATCGTATAGGTTTTTCTTTAATCAAATCATTTGAAAAAATTAAAGAAGATTGTTTAGTTGTTGATTTTAATCCTGAAACAATAAAAAAATTGGAAGAAAGAAAAATAAATTCAATATATGGAGATGCAACAGATTTAGATTTTTTAGAAGATTTAGATTTGAAGAATGTTAATTTAATCGTTTCAACAATCCCTGAGAAAAATACAAACATGTTAATTTTGAAAAATACTCGAGAGTCATCAAACCAACCAATTATTATTTTAATGGCACATAATATAGAAGATGCTCTTGATTTTTACAAAGAAGGAGCAGATTATGTTATTTTGCCTCATTTTGTAGGCGGAGACCATATTTCAGAGGTTGTTACAAAATTCAAATATAATAGGAAAGAGTATCAAAAACTCAAATCAAAACATTTGAAGTCGTTGAATGAAAGGTTAGACGAAGGACATAGCCATCCAAAAGTGGAAAGGAATTAATTTTCAAAAAATCTCTCTTTCAAAAAATAAGAGATTTCTTCATTTAACCATTTTTTATTTTCTTCCAAAGAATGTAAAATATATTTTGACTTTTCTATTCCATTCATTTCGCTTTTCATAAAACTTGTTGGAAAAAAGTTTTTTAATTTATCTAGAAGCCTAAATTTTCGAGGAATTGATCTGTTTCTTAAAACATCGATAGAATTTTCTAAAAATTTTTTTATTGAATCATCTTCTAAATTGGTGTTTCCCCATTCAGGATTATTTTGAAGTATGTAATTCATTGCAATTTTTCTTTCCTTATGTATATCATATAGGGTTCCATCTCTTTTAGTTCTTTCAAACAAATCTTTTTTTTGTATTTTATTATTTAAAACTTCATACTCTCCAAAATTAATATTGAAAAGAAAATTAGATGATTCCTTTGAAAGTTCTTCCGGATGCATTAAATAGGGACTATATCCTCCAAATTCAATCCAACTAAAAATTTCACCTTCTCTATCATCAATCATTTCTCTACTAAGAAGGTCCTTGTCCATTTCACCATTTAAAAGAACATCAATTTTTCCATTAAAAAAATCTTCTAAAGAGTAATATTTTTTATTAAGAGGATCGTAAAGAATTTCACTTTTTTTATTTACTAATTCAGATACGTTTAAATGAAATGCTTCTTCATAATTCTTGCCTTCAATTTTCTTTAGATAAAAATTTTTAATAAAGCTAGGATAATCAAATTCAAACCATTTTGTTTCTTCAGATTTAAATACTCTTTCTAAATAATCTTCATCTATTTCGCCGGCTTTTCCATATTGTTTCACACTAATTATTTTTCCAAGCAGATTATGTTTTAACCCTTGTTTATAAATTCCAGTTTCTATAATTTCTCCCAAGATATTTTTTATCGAAGTTGAAAGATTAGAAATTTCATTGACACTTGGTTCATAATCTAATTTTCTTAGTAATTCCGAAGAGATTGCTTTATCTTTTAGTTCTCTAAATGATTCTCTTATTTTCAAATAATTAAACGCCTGCGAACTGCCCACTCCAAAATATTCTTTTAAAGTTTTAATTTTTTCATTCATTTGACATTTTTCCATTTTTTACCTGATAAAAGTAAACTTATAAATATTTATATTTATTTTTGAAATGGCTTCAACAAAACAAACTAAAAATTTTATACACAATATTGGTAGATGTACGCCGACGCCAGGAATCGAACCTGGGGGCCCAAAGGGCACTGGTCTCAAGCCAGTTGCACTACCACTATGCGACGTCGGCATTTATGATTTTATTTAATCACATATAAAATAGAATTATTATTTTTAAACATTAGTATTACTTAGTAGAGTAAAAACTAGGTTTGAGGCTTGCCTTCTCTTTTGGTAAAAACAAATTAAAACTAACCAAAAAGAGATGACAAACCTTCAGCAGCAGCTTCTGCTTTTTCTTCTTTCTTTTCTTCTGCTGGTGCACTTCCACTTGCTGCAGGCGCTGCAGACATTAATGTAGCACTCTCAAGCTCTTTGTCAATGTCAACATCTTTAAGTGTTGCAACAAGCGATTTCACTTGTCCTTCATCAACTTCAACTCCAGTTGCCGAAATAACTTTTTTCAAAGCATCTTCTTCAACTGGCTTTCCAAGCTTATGCAACAAAAGAGCTGCATATACATATTCCATTACTTTGTTTCCTCCTGTTTATTTTCTTGAACATTATCTTCATTTTTTTCAACTTCCTCTTTCATATCTTCTTTTTTATCCTCTTTCTCTTCGCTGTTTTTGTTTTCAGATTCTTCCTTACTATTAGACATTAAGTTTTCAATTGCTTTCTCATTTATCAAAGCTTTTGCAAGAAGGAAGTTTATTGTCTCTTTATTTACATAAGAAAGGCTTACTGCAAAAGCAAGAGCTTTCGAAGCAGAGTACTGAAGTTCTTCAATAGTTCCCTCAATATCAATTTTAACATCCTTGAAAACATTTTCAGATTTTGAATCATAAGCCGCCATAGGCATAAATCCCACAAAAAAAGGAAGAATGTTTAACTTAGACATTATTCCCGCAGCCCCCTCACTTATTTTATCTCCCGCTTTAACAATTACTTTTGGTTCAGCGATTTCTATTTTTCCCGCTTTTATCTGAACCATTATTCCCAAACTTCCAAGTTCACTAACTGCCGGCCCTGCAGGAAGTTCAGTAGGTCCAGCTTCAACAGAAACATCTATTGGTGCTTCTTGCCCTGCCTTTGCTTTAACAGGACTCTTGCTTTTGTTTAACCTTCCCGAGAGTTCAAAAGGGTCAACATCTGAAATAATCAGCGCACAATCCTCTTTAACATATTTTTCAAGTTCTTTTATCCCTGCTTTCTTAGATTTTTCAATAGCTAAATTTACTAATCTTTTTTTCAAAACCTTCACAACTGCCTCTTTTGAAAGCTGTTTTTTTATTTTTTGAAATTGTTGAGATGGCAATCCTTTAATTGAAACAACCATTATTGTATTTTTACTATCAAAAAGCTCAGCTAATTGTGTAACCATTTTCACTTTTTCTTTTGAAGCATTTGTTTTCGCCATTTTAATCAATTTCAACTTTGATTGGTTTACCCATTGTTGTTTTAATAATGATAGACCTAACATTTTCTTTTCCAAGAGGGAGTTCGTTAACTATCCCGCTAAATGCTGAAGAAATGTTTTCGTTAAGCATGTTTTTATCCATGTTGATTTTTCCAATTGCTGCCTTTATCGAAGGTTCTTTTGCTTGAATTCTTATTGTTTTTTCAATTCGTTCAACAAGTTCTTTAACATTTTTTTCACTATCTTCCATCAATATTCCAAGTTTTGGCGACGGCATTTTTCCAGCAGGCCCTAATGTTCTTCCAAAAGTAGTTGCTACCGCAGGCATGTTTGGCGCAAGCGCAATAAAAAAATCATATTTTTTGACAAGCACTTTAGTTTTTTTCTTATCTTTGTAAACAGGATATTGAGTTTTAGGAATTGTATCGATTAAAGAATTTTTACTTTCAATGAAACCACATATTTTTTTATCCTTTATTTTATTCGGCAGGGTAATAAATGTGTTTATCTGGCTTTTTTTACTGTCAAATTTTCTTAAATTTACAATTACCTCTACACTTTCATTAAATTTTCTTTCTTTTGATTTCTTAAGTTCTTCAATTCCTTGTGCTAATTTCATTTTAATTAACTTTCATAACTCGAAGTTATTTACTTCTTCTTTTTGTCTAATCTTTTTTTTAAAAAGATTATCCTACTACCTATGCGCTAACCACCTAGAAATTAAGGTGAAAACGATGTAGTTATCGGTTTAATCTAATAATTCAAGCCATTTATAAAACTTGCTATTCTGCTTTTTCCAATGCAGCCAAATATTCTTTCAATCTTTCAATATTTGGCTCAATAATAAATTTTTTAATTTTATCCTCAAAAATATTTTCCAAAGTATCAAATTCACTCAAATAATAAAGGTTATTTTCTTTTTCAATTATCATTAAATCTCTTAATCTTTTAAGTTGTCGTCTTATATTGGATTCTGCAAGCCCCTTTAATTCAAGTTTATTTTTCTCTCTTAGTTCTTCAACTTTATTTTTTATCTCCTCAGAACTAATCTTCTTTTTTTCTCTTTGTTCTCCAATTAAAATCAATAAAATATCAACAATTGCATCTCGACTATCTCCTGGCTGCAAAAGTCCAAAAGATAAACATATCTTTTTTACAATTTGTCTTTTATCAGCAGAATAAGGTCTTTCATATTTCCGTAAAGTAATTTCATTTAAAGGATTGTCTCTTGGCATAATCTTATTTGTTTTTTCAATTTATTAATGTTTTTCTTTTTCCATAAAATCTTTTAAACAAAATATATGCTATTTATTATATAAAGAGTTATAAAGATATTTTTTTTATTTGCATTATGGAATTGGTTGCTTTATTAAGTTCGGGAAAAGACACTTGGGCACAAGTTGCAGGACTTGTAAACAAAGGAGATTGGGATAAAATAATTTTAATTGGAGATGAATTTGCAAAAACTTTTTCTTCAACAAAAAAATTTGAATTCATAAAAGTTGATACATCTCAGCGTTTAGCGGATTTGAAAAATGATATTCTTTTGAAATTGAAAGGAAAAATTGACGGAACCGAAGTTGCTTTATCCATAGCTTCGGGAAACGGAAAAGAGCACATGGCGCTCATATCTTCTTTATTGTCTTTGCCAACAGGGATAAGGTTTACAGCGATAACAAAACAAGGCATCATCTATCTTTAAATTAAATAATTCTTAGGATATTAAGGAAATAATTGGCGGATAATAAATTTTTATTTTATAAAAAATAAAAAAGAAATAGATATATAACGAACTAAAAAAACAAATTGTGTTAAAGAAGATTATCTTCTTTTTTTCTTTTTAGCAACTTTTTTCTTTGCACTCTTCTTAGCTGCTTTCTTAGCTGCTTTCTTTTTTGTTGCTTTCTTAGCTGCTTTCTTTTTTGTTGCTTTTTTCTTAGCCATTTTTTTACCTCTTTTTATTTTAAAAATTTAGTCAACATTATTTAAATACCTTTCTATTTTATTCAAAAAAATATTTTTTTATTTATTTTTTATTTTAATTTGCCGTCGATAAAAAACATTTTTTGTAATTTGATTAAAGAATTAAAAATATCCAATAGCCAAACATCGCAGCAATTGATAACAAAATTATTATTGTTGAAATTTTTAATCCTTTCTTCGCAATTTTTTCTGACTTTGTTAAAGCAAACAATGTTAGATAAAACATATGTCCACCGTCGAAGATTCCAACAGGAATCATATTAACTAATGCAATAACAAAATTAGCAAATATTAACCAGAGAAATAAATAGTAGAAAAAATTTGTAACACTTGCAAATTTTTTAGCATCATAATTAACTCCTCTTTCTTTGTAAAGAGATTCAATTGAAGAAAAAACTTGTAATGTGGGTTTATTGCCAATGTAAACTCCTATAACTGCTTTTTCTTCTCCGTCGACATTTGCACTTCCTAAATCTATTTCATAAGTTTTAGTTTCATCATTAAAGTTAACTTTTATTTTTGTTTTATCTCCAACATTTAATTTTGATAATTCTTCTGAAAGTTCTTGAACAGTATTTATTTCATTTCCATTTAATTCAACAATTGTTCCATGAATATTATTTCTTATTGCAGGCATATCCAAATATAGTTTCACATCTTTGTATTTTTCTAAATCTTCTTGACTTAAATCTAAAAAATCTTGACTAACAAAATAATTTTCATCGCCAATTGAAATCTTTGTTAAACTAACATTGTTTAATTGTATTGTTTCATTTGTTAAAACCATATTTCCTAAATATGAAATCGGAACAATGGCAGAACTATAATCTACAACATTTACACCATTCGGCATATAAGCTAAATGGAAAAATAAAATTAACAAACCTAAGAGGATGAAACCCGTTATTATATTTGCAAAAACTCCTGCGCTAATAATTGTCATCTGAGGAAGTGTTTTTGTTTTTTTCATATTTTCCTCGTCTTGCTCGACGAAAAATGCAAGTATCGGTCCTAAAAATCCAAAACCGGTTGATTTTATTTTAACACCATATAATCTCGCATAAATTCCATGAGCTCCTTCATGAACAATTGCAATAACGCCTATAACAATTATGAAATAAATAAACCAAAAATCAGGAAATAAATTTTGATAACCGAATATTTTTGGAAAATATGGAATAAACAAAGCAACAGGGGGCGCTTTTGTTCCTATTAAAGCATTAATTTCTTGCCCATATTTAAAATATTGAAAAACACTTTGAGATAGAAGGTAAATTATTCCTGCCATTAAAACATAGCCTGTCAAAATAACAACATAACTTAAGGGATGAAGAATTTTTTTAAATTTTCTTGCTATTTTATCAATTGCTTTGACGCCAACTTGCGTTCGGTATAAATATATTATTCCTTCTCGCTGTAAATTTTTTTTCCTAGTAAAGAGAAACCAAAAAGTCCCTATTGTAAAAACTATTAGTAATGCTACATCATAGAACCAAAATTCTGTTAAAATTCCCATCATTATTTTTTCTTAGGTGCTCTGAATCTCTTTTTTCCGCATTTCCTGCATCTAACTTTTCCCTCAAGTATTTTTTTAGGTTCAACTTTCATCTTAGAACCGCAGTTTTTGCATAAAAATAAATTCTTGAATAACCTATTTTGAGCAGCTTCTAATTTTGCCATTATAATAACCTCTTTATAACTTTTCTTCCTTCAATGTCCCAATACTCTACATTTGAACCCTCAGTTAATCCGTTTTTCATATCTTCGTCTCCTGGAAGTTTCAATTCAATAGTCTCAAAACTTTCCAAATCCATTACACTTACATTGTCTTCAGCAATTGAAAGAATTTGTGCCTTCCTTTTATCAAGCATTGGAACGTCAAATCTTTCATGCCCTGGTTTTGCCATTACTCTCTTCTTACCATCAAAAATTCCAACAGCTTCAATCCTAACTTTTGAAGAACCGTGCTTTCCTGTTTTACTTACATCTAAACTTTTAACTATGCAAGGCTCTGACTCAATCATTATAGTTGTTCCAACTTTTGCATCTGTTGCATTTATAATTTTAAAAGACATAACTAGTTGGAGAAAAATAGATTTATAAAGATTGCCTTTCAACATTTCTTATGAATAATTCAACCAACAAGACAAAGAAGAACGATTTTGTAGAAATAAAATTCATTGGCAAGGTAAAGGGCGGAGAAGTTTTTGACACTAACATTAAAAGTGAAGCTGAAAAAATAGGTTTAAGAATAGAAGAAAAACCTACAATTGTTTGCATTGGACAGGAAATGGTTATAAATGGTTTTGACAAGGCATTGCCCGATAAAGAAATAGGAAAATCAAATACTCTTGAATTAGAACCTAAAGACGCTTTCAACGAAAGAAAAAGTTCTTTAGTTAAATTAATCCCTCTAAAATCCTTTATTGCACAAAAAATTTCTCCGCGCCCGGGCATGACTTTAGCATTAGACAATATGCTTGTTAAAATAATAAATGTTTCAGGAGGAAGAGTTTTAACAGATTTCAACAACCCTCTTTCAGGAAAAAACATAATTTACGAGTTTACAATTACAAGAAAAATAGAAGAAGAAAAAGAAAAAGTTGAATCAATAATTGATTATTTTTTAAGAACAAAGGCAAATTATGAAATTAAAGAAAAAGAAATACAAATAGAAGTTGCAAAAGAATTTTCAGTTATTTTAGATATAATAAACAAAAAGTTTGAAAACATTTTAGGTAAAAAGTTTATTATCAAACAAACTAAACAAACAAAAGAATCTGATAAAAAAGATATCAAGAAGTCTGATAAAAAAGATACCACATAAAAATCACTTCTCATTACAATAAACCTTATAAATTACTCATTTATTCTAATTATTATGGATGAAGATTATAAAAAAGAGGGTTCTCAAGAGTTTTCTTCAAGAGTTGATGAGGAACTGCTTTCTATAGATAGAGAGTTAGAAGAATTAATTAAAAAACAAAATGCTAAAATTAAAGTTGTAGGAATTGGAGGCGGAGGAAATAATACTTTAAGCAGAATGCATGAAATTGGAATTAAAGGCGGAGAAATGATTGCAGTTAATACAGATGCTCAAGATTTACTTTACGCAAATGCTGACAAAAAAATTCTAATTGGTAGAGAACTAACTAAAGGACTTGGAGCTGGAAGCAACCCAAGAGTCGGAGAAGAAGCTGCAAAAGAAACAGAGCATGAAATAAAACAAAAATTAGCAGGAGGCGATATGGTTTTCATTACTTGCGGTTTAGGGGGCGGAACAGGAACAGGCGCAGCGCCCATAATCGCAGATTTAGCAAAAAAACAAGGTGCCTTAGTTATCGGAGTTGTTACAATGCCTTTTACAATTGAGGGGGCAAAAAGAATTGAAAATGCAGTTTTAGGACTTGAAAAAATGGAAACTATTGTTGACACTTTAATTGTAATTCCAAATGATAAACTTTTGGATATTGCTCCTGATTTGCCTTTGCAAACAGCATTTAAAATTGCTGATGAAATATTAACAAATTCTGTAAAAGGAATTGCAGAACTTGTAACAAAAACAGGACTTGTAAATCTTGATTTTGCCGACGTGAAAACAATAATGTCAAATGGCGGAGTTTCATTAATCGGTTCCGGAGAATCTGATTCAGCAAATCGTGCTTTGGAAGCTGTTGAAAGAGCAATTGCAAATCCTCTTCTTGATGTAGACATTTCAAATGCTTCAGGAGCTTTAGTAAATATTATTGGAGGTCCAGATATGAGTTTGGAAGAAGCAAAAACAGTTATACAGGAAATAGGAAAAAAATTAGGAGACCAGGCAAGATTAATTTGGGGAGCACAAATTTCGCCAGACATGGAAAAAACAATGAAAGTTATGTTAATTGTTACAGGAGTTAAAAGTCACCAGATTTTAGGAAGCAGAGTCGGAAGTGTTGAGGAAAGGATGCAAGGAGAACTATCTCATGAACTTGGAATTGAGTTCATTAAATAATTATATTTTCTTTTCTTTAATTAACATATTGTAAAATGAAATGTTTACCGCTTCTTCCTGAATATCAATACAATATCTAAAAATTTCCTCAATATTTTTTTTAAGAATAAGGTCCTTTATTTTCATAATTTTAATTTGAACTCCTTCTTTTTTCTCCTCATTTTCTTTTTTGAAGATATTTGAATTATAATTAATAATGTGTTTAATTGCCCGTTCCAACATCGATTCTATAACTTTTGAAATTTCATTTATTGGAATGCTCTTATTATTTTTTCTAATATATTTTGAAACTTGATAAATTCTGTCTCCAATATGTTCTAATCTTTTGGATATCAAAAAGTATGAGGGTATAAGCGAAATATTGTTTACCCCAGATGATTTGATGATTTTAGGATTAGCCAGAGAAAGTGAAATAATTTTAACAATCAAATGGTATAATCTATCTATTTCTTTTTCATTATTTCTTAATTCAGTTTTCTGCCTTTTATCCTGCATATGGTTAAGAGAAGATTCTATTAACAAAAAGATTCTATAAAATACTTGATTAATATTGACCTTAGATTTATCAAGAAATACTTTTATTTTGATATTGGTTTTATCTTCATAAACAATTTCTGAACCGCTCATATAATCCATAACATTCCTAATCTTGGCCTTTGTTTCAGCACTAATCTCTTTTTTAGACATAAAATTTATTTCCTCAATCCCCAGGTAATAAAGTGAAAAAAGTATTTGATCTATGTTGTCTTGGTAATCCTCTATCAATAAATTCATTTTATCCAAATCTTTTTTTTCGGAAAATCCTGGGTAAATTGAAAGAGTCCCATCATTTTCATCATTTATTTCAACTTCTGACTTTTCTTTTAAATTATTTTTTTTCACCCATCCTTTTGGGAGAGATACAGAATAGGTTGTTCCCGCAATCAACTGGATTTTCCTTCTTTCCATAATTTTATTAAATTATCTAGCTATATAAATTTTATTATTACTATATAGTTTATGTAGATTAATTATATAATATAAAATATTTTTATTTTATTATGAATAGGAAAGAGGTTGCATGGAGAATTTTTTTCATCGTCATATTAACTTATTTATTTATGTTAAGCATTAAGCTTCTTGGAACATCTTTTAAATTATTTGGAAGCGGTTTTGCAGAGAAACTCGTCACACTAACAACAAATCCTTTTATTGGATTATTTATTGGAATTCTTGCAACAGCTTTAGTTCAGAGTTCTTCAGTTACAACTTCTTTAATTGTGGGATTAACTGCCAGCAATGCTCTTACAATAGGCAATGCAATTCCTATGGTGATGGGAGCAAATATTGGAACAAGTGTCACAAATACTTTTGTTTCTTTAGCGCACATAAAAAATAAAAAAGAATTTAAAAGAGCATTTGAAGTCGCAACAGTTCATGATTTTTTCAATTTGATCGCAGTGATAATCTTTTTTCCATTGGAACTTTATTTTCATTTTATAGAGAAGAGCGCAATTTATATTTCAAAAATAGTTTTAGGTTCAAATTTATCTGCTTCATTTTCAAGTCCTTTGGATTTTGTTTTAAACCCTGTCTCTCATTTAATCAAAAACTTGTTTTCTTCAAATCCTTACATAATTTTAATTTTTTCAGTTATTCTGCTTTATTTTTCTCTTAATTTCTTTGTCAAGACAATAAAACCAATTGCAGAATCTGAATTCAAACATAAGATTCATGAGCACATTTTTTCAAGGCCTTTAAGGTCTTTTTCATTTGGACTTCTTTTAACAGTTGTTGTTCAAAGCTCTTCTATAACAACTTCTTTAATCGTTCCTCTTGCAGGCACTGGAATTGTTTCTCTGGAAAGCATTTTCCCATATATTATTGGAGCAAACATAGGAACAACTTTTACTGCAGTTCTCGCAGCAATAGCCTCGGGTTCAACAGCCGGCGCAGTAGTTGCAACGTCTCATGTTTTATTTAATGTATTCGGAGCAATTCTTGTTTTTCCAATAAGGAAAGTTCCAATAACTCTTTCAAGAAAATTAGCAAGCATTTGCATGAATTCAAGATTCTTTGCAATTTTATACATTGTTCTTCTTTTTTACTTAATTCCAGTTTTGGTTATCTTTTTATTCAATTAAAAAACTTTAAATACACATCATTTTTATCTTGACAATGGAATCAATAAAATCATTTTATCTAAAGTGCATAAGAGTCTGGAGAGTTTTGAAAAAACCGACGAAAGAAGAATTTCTAACAATTGCAAAAGTGTCAGCAGTTGGAATTTTAGCAATAGGCGCAGCTGGTTTTTTAATTTCAAATCTCATGAGATTTTTAATTCTTCAAATTTAAAATGGTTCCTAAAAAAGCTTTTTTCACAAAAGGTGTCGGAGTACACAAGGATAAATTGGCTTCTTTTGAATTAGCATTAAGAAATGCCGGAATAGAAAAATGTAATCTTGTTTATGTTTCAAGTATCCTTCCTCCAAATTGCAAATTAGTTACAAAGGAAAAAGGAATTTCTTTATTAAAACCAGGGCAAATAACTTTTTGTGTGATGGCAAGAAGTGAAACAAACGAACCGAGCAGATTAATTTGTTCTTCAATTGGAATCGCTCTTCCTAAAGATGGAAATCATTACGGTTATATTTCTGAACACCATGGCTATGGAGAGACTGCAAAAAAAGCCGGAGACTATGCAGAAGATTTAGCAGCAACAATGCTTGCAACAACTCTTGGAATAGAATTTGACCCAGATAAGGCTTGGGAAGAGCGAGAGCAAATCTACAAAGCGAGCGGACACATCTTCAAGACGACAAATGTCTGCCAAACTGCAGAAGGAAATAAAGACGGACTCTGGACAACGACAATAGCTGCAGTTGTTTTTTTGAATGAATGAAATTTTTAACCCAATCCACAAACCAAGAGAGTGTTAAATTTTCGTGGCTTGATTAATGGTGTTAAGGGGCGTGGCTTTTAGACTAAAATTTTTGAATTAATTAAATCGGTTTGTTTATTTTCAAGGTCTTCTTTTGACTTCACTTGTTTTTGTCTATCTTCTTCAATTTTGTCTAATTCCTTGACAATTTCTTTAATTTTCTTTTCATCATAAGGAATTTCCAAATCTTCAACAGAGTCTTTATTTAGTGTTTCCCCTTTTGTAGCCCTATTTGTCCCATAATCTAATCTTGGTAGAATGTAATACAAATATTTCTTCATTATTGGGTCATCAACAATTAAACCTGCTATTGCCTCATTTGTGTAAAGTGGCTCTTTGGTTATTGCTACTTTACCAATAGATAATTTAAAACTAAACAATAATGTTCCAACAGGAAGCAATTTACTTTTCTTAACTCCAATATCTGTTATCTTTTCTTCTGAGTCTGAAATATACATATCGTCTTTAATATCTTTAATTTTAACCCAAATATTTTTACCACCAAACCAATAAGAGTCGTCGTTTCTATCTGGGGTAAATCCTATTATTGCCTTTTTATCTCTCAAAAATTCTTTAAGGGGTTTGGTTTCAATAACACTTTCTTTTTGCATATAATTATTCATAGATAATTTATATTCATTATTTTTTATTGTATTAAAATCTACAAAAAAAGATTTTTCAGTTTCTAATCTTTCTTTCCATATCTGTCTTAAATATATTAAATCGTCTTTGCTTATTTTTCTTCTTCCTTTTTTACTCCCTGTTTTCTTAAATCCATCTTCTGCAATATCAAAAAACCAAACTTTTTTTGTTGGCTCTCCCTTCTTGAAAATTATTATACTTGTTGGCTGTCCAGTGTAAGGTTTGAATACAAATGGATGTAATCTTATTATTGCTTCTACATTTGCCTGTTCTAAAATTAATTTACGGATTTTAACATATTCTTTTGTATTATCAAATAATAAACCTTCTGGGACAACTACTCCTGCCCTTCCAGTTTTGTGCAAACTATCAAAAATATGTTTTAAAAAAATAGGATTTGCGTCTTCTGTATCAAAATCATATAATTGTCCGTAGTCTGTCTTTTGTGAGAAGGCAAAATTTGTTAAAACCACATCATATTTATTTTTAACAGGAAATTCTAAAGAATCTAATTGTTCAATATTATTATGTCCATCCCCCATAATAATCATATTCATCTTTGCAATTTTAGAAGTTTTTGAGATTTCTCTTCCAAAAACCGTTTCATTTTCAAGAATATCTATGTTACTTTTTGTCAATTTACATTTACTTTTTATATTCTTAAATGCCTCAATCAAAAAACCACCAGTTCCACAGCAAGGGTCATAAATTGTTTCGTTAAATTTTAAATCTAAAAGTTCAACCATCAATTTAACTATATGTCTTGGAGTAAAGTATTCCCCTAAATCGCTTCCAACACTTATAGAATTTTTTAAGAAATATTCAAATGCGTCTCCTTTAATATCTGAATTAGTATCTAATAACTTTCCCAAACTCTCAATTTTATCTATTATGGCTTTAAGATTATTCGGCTTATTTATATTGAGTCTTTTATTAAAAATATCACTTGTATGATTATATTCCTTATCAAATCTCGGCAAAACTATTTTATTAATATATTCATAAAGTTCTTCAGCATTTTTACCTTTATACTCATCCCAACAATAAATTCTCTCTAATCTCCTCTCTTCTCCCTTTTCTTCTCTTTGTTCTTCAATTTCACTTATCAATTTTAGGAATAAAATATTTGAGAACTCGGTAAATCTTTCTTTACCTTCACTTAAACCATCCTTTCTTAAAATATCATCTGCTTCTCCAAATCTTTTAATTAATTCAACTTTAGAGTGAACTATTTTCTTCTCGCTAAATATCTTACTTCCACCTTCAATAAATAACTTTAATTTTTTTTCAGATAAAAATTCAGAAACAATTTCAGAATTATAATATAAAAAATCATTATCTTCTAAATGATATGCTTGAATGAATAAACCATCTGTTATGAAAATTATTTTTATTCCTAAAGGTTCAGCATATTTTTCTCTTGCTTGTTTTAATGCTTTTTCTAAACTTTGTCCTTGTCTCTTTGCTTCAACTATCGCAAGAGGTTTAAAATCGTTTGAAGAGTATAAAACATAATCTGGTTTATTTCCTTTAAATTTTTTATTTTCTTCTGTTGTCCTTGCTCTTTCTGTTGTTACATTACATTTATTGCTGTTTTGATTTAAGTTCCATCCTAAATTTGTAAGCCAGTTATTAATTTTTATTCTTGTATCACTCTCTAAAGGATTAGTAAATCTTTTCATATAATTATTAGAATATTTCTCTTTAAGAACTTTTCGTTCAAAAAGTTTCATTTTTGAAGGACAACTTCTTTTTTATTTCTTCTTAATAATCAATTTCCCGTCTTTAACTTCTCCGTCTAATTCTTGTCCGTGTTTCCATTTAAGCAGTTTAAGAATTGCTTGAGGAATAACTACCCAAGATTTTTCGTATTCAGTATCGCCTACTTTTCTACTCACCTGACTTTGTAGTTTCATATATCTTTTAGATACCTATTATTTATAAACATTTCCCTTTTTGATTATATATTTTTAGATACCGAAAGATATATAAAGGTTAGATACCTAAATATATTATGGAAACAACACAAGAATATCTAAAAAACTTCTCCTCTTGGAGAGAAGAAAGAGCCAAAGCAATTTTAGAGCAAGGCGAACCCTCACAAGTAGATGAATTTACTTATTTAGTTCCCTCTCAAAATTCAGAAAGAAAATACAAAGTTACCCATATTGATAGTTATTCTTGTGAGTGTAAAGACTATGAATTAAGATGTCGTGGAAAGGGTTTGTATTGTAAGCATATCAAAGCAATAATTTTGTTCCAAAAGATTAAAGCAAAGTATGAAGTTAAGACCGAAGTAGAACAGGAAATAAGTTTAATTGTTGAAACTCCTCAAAAAGATGTTTGTGTTTATTGTTCTTCTGAAAATATTTTTAAGAGAGGACAAAGGAAAAACAAGAATGGAATTAAACAGGTTTATTGCTGTAAGGATTGTAAAAAGAGATTTGTATTAAGTCCAATCAAGAACATAAAAGGAAATGAGAAGTTAGTTTGTCTTGCTATGGATTGTTATTATAGAGGTTTAAGTTATAGAGATATTTCGGCACAATTCCAAAGTTTTTATGGCTTAAAGATTTCCCACGTTACAATAAGAGAATGGGTTTTAAGATTTTCAGAAGTTATGGAAAAATATAGCAAGACAATAAAGCCAGAGATTAAAGGAGTTTGGAACGCAGATGAAACTTTAATCTTAACAAAGAGAGGAAAAGACAAGAAAAACCCTAATAAGAATTTTGATTATGTTTGGAATGTTATTGATAACAAAACTAAATTCCTTTTGGCTTCTATCAACTCAGGCAGAAGTAGAAAATCAAAAGACGCACAAAAAGTATTTACAGAGGCATACAAACAGAATGGAAAAATACCTTATCAAATCATAACAGATAGATACGCAGGTTATCAAGATGGAGTTAGAAAGACATTTAGGAATTGGGGCAACGAAAGAAAGGTTAAGCATACCTCAATAGTCGGAAAGAGAAAAGTAATCAATAACAACGCAGTAGAAAGTCATCACACACATCAAAAGGAATTTCACAAGATAAGGAGAGGAGTTAAGGAAACTCAAACCTATCAAGATGGCTTTAAGGTATTTCATAACTTTGTTAGAAAATCAGCACGAAAGGGCTTAACTCCTGCGGATAAATGTGGAGTTGGAATAAACGGGAATGCTTGGGAAAATATGCTATTGAATGGAATTAAACTACAAAAAGCCACGAACTTAACAGCGGAGGAAAATATGATTAAAAGCCACTAATTCCTAACACTCTCACAAACCAAAAACTTAATAAACCATATTTTTTAATTATCATTACTACTTCTCATGATTTAGAAGTAGCGGAGCAGATTTTAAAATGATTTTCGTAATAAAAGTTACAACAAACAAAGAAGAAAGAGCAATAGATGTTATAGCCGCGAATATAATGCGAAAAAATCTTAATGTTTATTCAGTTGCAAAGCCAAAAGGATTAAGAGGTTATATTTTATTAGAATCGGAAGATAGAGATTCTGCAGAAGAAGCTTGTTTTGGTTTGCCTTATGTTAAAGGAATAATTGGAAAGACAATTGAATACGATGAAGTTAAAAATATGTTAGAGCATAATGTCGAGGCTGTAAGCATAGAAATTGACGACATCGTTGAAATTTTAACAGAACCCTTCAAAAAAGAAAAAGCAAAAGTTTTAAGAATAGACAAACAGAAAGGAGAAGTAGTAGTAAGCTTATTGGGAGCTGTTGTTCAAATTCCAGTTACTATTAAAATAGAAAATGTTAAAGTAATTAGAAGGGGAAATGAACAGGACGAAGAAGCTGAGGAAAATAAATAAAATGTTAAATAAAATAAATATTAAATTAAAACAAAGGTTTTCAAACAAATGAAAGTAGGATTATTAGTTGAAGGGGGAAGCATGGCACCAGGCCCAGCACTAGCTCAAAAAATCGGCCCATTAGGTCTTAACATGGGACAGATAATTTCTAAAGTTAATGATGCTACAAAAGATTTCAAAGGAATGAAAGTTCCTGTAGAATTAGATATTGACACAAAAACAAAAGAATTCACAATATCTGTAAGTTCTCCACCTGTTTCAGAATTATTAAAAAAAGAAGCAGGAGTTGAAAAAGGTTCAGGAAGACATAAGCAAATAAAAGTTGCAAACATCTCAATAGAACAAGTTATTTCTGTCGCAAAGACAAAACTCCCAACAATGCTTGAAAATGATTTAAAGGCTGCAGTAAAATCTGTAGTCGGAAGTTGTGTAAGTTTGGGAATTTTAATAGAGAATAAATATGCAGTAGAAGTTGCCCAAGAAGTTACAGAAGGAAAATATGATAAGGAAATAAAATCTGAATCAACCGAAACATTTGAAGAAAAGAAAAAAGAACTTAACACACATTTTTCACAATTAACAAAAAAACAAGATTTATTGTTACAGCAGGAAAAAGCACAGGAAGAAGCTAAAGAA
>Ga0210057_1003017_pt1 | contig 23504 bp, 29 predicted proteins | sample CryGeyCG2114_010_2_FD_183968 | JGI IMG/M metagenome (GOLD analysis project Ga0210057, IMG submission 183968) | Groundwater microbial communities from aquifer - Crystal Geyser CG10_big_fil_rev_8/21/14_0.10 (SPAdes) (version 2) | ecosystem: Environmental > Aquatic > Deep subsurface > Groundwater ...
AGGAAAAGCCGTCCCGCCGGTGGCGCAAACCGCTTTCATTCCCTCTTTAATCAGACGCAATGTTTCCGGTTTTAATTTTAAATCCTGGCACTCTGATTTAGAATTTGGATTTTGTAATTGGGAATTTACGATTGTGGGTTGACATAATTTGCCGCCGTTGGCAATCGCCGCTGTCATCAGATTTACTTGCAACGGTGTCGTTAACAAATCCCCCTGGCCAATGGCAACATGATAAGTGTTACCCAAAAACCACCGCTGACCGGTGGGATCCGGGACTAAACCGGCGGCTTCACCGCCGATATCAATGCCGGTTTGCTTGCCCAAACCGAATTCCCTGGCCCAGGCCATCAATTTTTCCGGGCCGACCCATTCCCCTACCTTATAAAAGAAAGTGTCGGTCGAACGCTTAATCGCCCGAACAACATCGATCTTGCCTTCGGTCTTGCCGTACTGGGTAAAATACCAGTTGCGGTAGGTATAATCGCCCACCGTAATTTGGCCGGTGTCTTCAAAAAGAGTATTTTGGTCAATTTTGCCTTCTTCGACGCCGGCGGCCGTGGTCACAATTTTAAAAGTGGAGCCCGGCGGGTAAGCGCCGGCAATCGCCCGGTTAAACATGGGCTGGTCGGGGCCGGTTAAATCTTTGGCGGTAATTTTTTCCGGATCAAACGACGGCGAAGAAACCAGCACCAAAATTTGGCCGGTTTTAACCTCGCTGACCACCACCGCCCCTTTTTTGCCTTCCAGGGCGTTGTAAGCGACTTGAGAAAGTTTGGCGTCCAGCGTTAGTTGCAGATCTTTACCCGACTCGGGGGCGATCTGGCCAATGGCCCGGATTTGCCGGCCCCGCGCGTCAACTTCGATCAATTCGCCGCCGTCTTTGCCCCGCAAAATGGCATCATACCGTTGTTCTATTCCCGCTCGGCCCAATAAATCGCCCAATTCCCGCTGGCCGTTTTTAACCTCTTCTTCATTGGCCTCGCCCAAATAGCCGAGGGCAGCCGACAAGGCCGGTCCGTAAAGATAGGCCCGGCCGATATTCGTTTTCAGTTCGCCGGTTTGGCCGGCCGCTTCTAATTTCAACGCCTCTTCGCGAGTAATCGTTTGGCAGTCAGTTTCGTCAGGGCATAAGCGATAAACGGGCACATTTCTCACCAGTGGTTGGTCGCTGCGGCCGTAAATGATGCCCCGGGGCGCAGGCACCATAATTTTTTTGATCCGGTTACCCTCGGCCAACTGCCGGTTGCGGGCGCCCAAAATAATTTGCAACTCCACCAGCCGGCCGGTCAACAATAAAAAGCCCAAAATCAACAAGCCGTAAAAAAAGTAAATTCTAATTTTCATTTAATAAAGAAGGCGTAAACAAAAGTCGCCATCAGCATAAAAGCAATTAGGAAGGCCGGATGCAAAGAGTTGAAGCGCCGGGAGTACAAAATTAACAAATAACGAGTAACTAAGAACAATAAACTGGAAAAACCCAGGATCCCGCCTTTGGCTAAATCCAAAATCAGGCCGGCGCCAACCGCCAGATAAAGACTTTTTTCTTCCGGCCGGCGGGCGGACCAGAGAATAACCAGCCATAAAACTAAATTTAACGGCAAAAAAGTGGCCTGCAATAAGCTAAAAATTAAAACCACTAAAAAAATCATCGGACAACAAATACGATTCTCAATTTCCCATAATCTATTAACGGTTCGACCTTGGCTTTCTGATAAACCTCCGGCGTTTTTGGTGAAACTTCAGCAATTGTGCCGATCAAAAGCTCCGGTAACCAATCAGCCTCGCCGGCGGTGACGATCAAATCACCTTTTTGAATATCCTCGGACTGCAGGACCCGATCTAAAATTAATTCGTTGCCCTGCCAAACCAGCAATCCCCTGGCTTGAATGCCTGACGAACCAATTTTTTTAACCACCACCGGGATTTTGCTCTCCGCAGAAGAAACCGTCTGCACCCAAGCATCGTGAACGCCCAAGCTGACCACTTTGCCGACTAAAATATTCTCGTAAATGACATTGGCCCCGTCTTTAACTCCCTCACTTTGGCCTTTATTTATCCTCAGCTGTCCGGAAACCAAACCAATGACGCGGGCGTCCATAAATTTCCATTGGGGCGGTAAGGGCGCGCCCAACAGTTTACGCATTTTTTCGTTCTCCTCGCGGCAACTGCTTAAATCGTTTTGACTCACTGTCAATTGCTGCCGTTCATCACCGGCAACCGGAGAAATTTCTTCAGTTTGGCGGAAAGCGGTAAAAATTATTTCTTCCGCCCAAAGCAACGGCCGTTCCAGCAACGATTTCGGCGAGGTCAGCCAATTTTTTTTGTCGGCTAAAATCAAAAAGAGAGAAAGAAACAGTAAAAACAAAAACCGCCGCATGAAGTCATTTTAACACAGATTTTTAGCCGAGACTCTTTCGCAAAACAGCCGCTCTTTGAATGTCTTTACCAACGGGGGTGTCACTTTTCATCTTTTGGTAAATTCTTGAGGTAATTTTTTGATGTTCGACTTCCTCATCCGTAACCGGCGATAAACTTTCGCCTAAATATTTCTCAATCTCTTTTACGTCTTTAATTACGGACTCCCAGCCAGACGATCGAGAGGCAAGCTTTCGTAAATTTTCTTTATTTAAAAATCTTCCCGCCCGCAAAAGATCACTTTTCAGCCCATGGTAGTATTTTTCCACCAAACCTAGTTTCTTTAAACGGGCTGCCTGCCTTAGGCCATGACCAGTTCCGATTAATTCCGGCGGTATTCCTAATGAATATAACGCCGCCGTAAAGCCAATCGCTCGGGGAAGCTTGACTCTTCCCACCCCCCGCGAATAACCAAAAAGACCGATGTGTAAAACCCGCTCCCTTCTTCTTGGTAAATAGCCGGCAACGTGATTTATTAAGGGAGCGACCTCTTCAATTGTCCGGCGGTAATAGGTTTCAAAGTTAGTGATTAATTCCGGAATTTTCTTCTTTTCCGCTGGAGAAACTTTCTTTGTTCTGGTCTTTGGCAGGGCGGTATTTAATCTTTTAATCGCTTTGATTACTTTATCTTTTTCAAAATCATATCGAAAAGCGCTTTGGATTAAAGCGGTTCTTATTCCTCCGTATTCCTGAAGAAATGACTCTGTCGTTTCCGGAGTTAAGCCGCCGCGGAAAGGCAAAGAACCGGTACCGATAATGGGATAAAGGTTTATCCCTTTTCTCTCCTCAAAATCTCGGAATTGGGAAAGAGCCACTTTTATCGCCAGGACCGTGGGAATGAGTCCGGAATTTAAAGCCGGATCGGATCTGGCCAAGTATGGTCGTAGATAAGGGGGTTTGGCGCCAAATTTTCTTCGGTGCAAAGTAAGATATTTATCGATAATTTTGTCAGAATGATAAATTATTTCTACCTGTTCGAACAAAGGAATCACCTCGATTTGCCGCATCTGGTTTTCAAAATTATATAAAGGGTGTTTTAACGAAGCGATCTCTTCAAAAGCCTCCTGAATCGCCATCATTTCTTCGGCGGATTCCGTCATGGGCAGAATGACTTCAAAAATAGGCGGACAGTTTATCCCCACTTGCTTAGCCAAACCGGCGGCACTTAAGATGCCCATAAAGGCCCGGCCTAGTCTAAATTCCGTTTCCACTTTTGGATTTGGCAACCGAAAAGTTAAAAACTTTTCCTTGCCAAGCTGGTTTTTTTTAAAATAGTCAAAATGTTCTCCCCAAAGCCTCTCGATAACCGACTCATCGACTAATTTTCCTTCCCAATCCCATTTATACTCCGGTATCCCCAACTCCGAATACATTAAGTAACACTCTTTTGTCTCCTGGTTGGTGCTAATAAACTCCTCATTATTCCAATAAGGCCTTCCGGCGTGGTCTGGGTGCTGTGAGGCCATCGTCGAGGGGATCTTTCTAGTTATCATTTTGACAAAAAGATCTAATCCTTTTGACTCCCTCCTTGAGATTGCTCAGCGAAAGGGCAAAACTTAAACGGAAATATCCCGAATGAAGAAAAGCTTCGCCGGGGACGACGGCGACTTGCTCTTTTTCCAAAAGTTTTTCGCACCAGGAGGCAGAATCTTTTTTCCCAATATTTACGAAAACATAAAAGGCTCCTTCCGGGACGGTGAAGGAGAGCGATTTAATCTCTGAAAGTTTCTGGCAGATAAATTGACGTCTTTTCTGAAACTCTTTAACCATCAGCCGAAGGTCTTTTGGGCTGCCCTCTAAAGCCTCGACGGCGGCCATTTGGGAAATAGAAGACGTGTTTGAGGTCGTCTGACTTTGAAGCGCTTCCATCGCCTTAATAATCTCTTGCGGGCCGGCGGCATAGCCAACTCTCCAACCAGTCATCGCATAAGATTTGGAAAGGCCGTTAATCGTTATCGTTTTATTTTTGATTTTTCCGTTTAAGGAAGCGATTGAAAAATGTTTAATGCCATATATTATTTTTTCGTAAATTTCATCCGAAATTATCCAAATATTTTTACTGACCGCGATTTTGGCAATTTCCTCAAGTTCACTCTTTTCAATGACCGCACCCGTTGGATTGGCAGGATTATTAAGAATTAAGATTCTGGTTTTCGGCGAGATTTTTTTAAGAAGATCTTTGGCAGTTAACTTAAAGGGTTCTCTAAGTGGAATTAACACCGGTTTACCTTCCGCCAGTTTTATTTGTTCGACATAGGTACTCCAGGTGGGAATAGGCACCAGAACCTCATCGCCTTTATCGCATAAAGCCATAAAGGCATTAAAAAGCGCCTGCTTACTACCCACGCTGACGATAATTTCCTCAGTCTGATAATCCAGGTTATTTTCTCTTTTTAACTTCCGACAAATCGCCTCCTTCAGCTCGGAAATTCCCGAAGTGGCGGTGTAATGAGTAAACCCGTCTTTTATGGCTTTGATGGCGGCTCTTTTAATAGACAAGGGTGTCTCGAAATCAGGCTCGCCGAGCGCAAGGTTAATAATCTTAATCCCTTTGGCCTGAAGAAGTTTCACTTTCGCATCTAAAGCTAAAGTCGGAGATGGAGAAAGTTTTTCTATTCTTTTCACCATCGCTATTTTAACCCTCCGGTCACCCGGACGCGGGCGAGTAGTTTTTCGTCTGCCAAAAGTTTGCCGCAACCGCGGACCACCACCGTCATGGGATCGTCGGCCAGCCAAACCGGCATCTTTGTTTCTTCGGCGATCAATTTGTCCAAACCCGCCAGCTGGGCGGTCCCGCCGTAAAGGATGATCCCCCGGGCGACAATATCGGCCACCAACTCCGGCGGCGTTTCTTCAATAACACCGGTAATAGTTTCCAGAATTTGCTGGACAATCGGGGCGATCGCTTCTCTAACTTCGCTAGCGCTAATTTTGATGGACTTCGGCAGGCCGGTTTCCAAACCGCGGCCACGGACAATCAGGTGATTTTCTTTCTCCACGCTGCCAAGCGGCATCGCCGAGCCTAATTGAATTTTAATATCTTCCGCGGTGGCTTCACCCAATAAAATCGAGTATTTCAGGCGTAAAAAAGCCATCACGGCTTCGTCCATCTCAGCCCCGGCCACCCGCAAACACCGCTCTACCACAATGCCCCCCAACGATATCACGGCAATTTCGGTGGTACCGCCGCCGATGTCCACCAACAGGGCCCCTTCCGGCCGGTCAATCGGTAAACCCAGCCCGATCGCCGCTGCCATCGGCTCCTCAATCAGATAAGCCTTGCGCGCCCCGGCGGCCAAACACGCTTCCTGAACTGCTCGCCTTTCCACTTCAGTTACACCAGAAGGAATGCCGATCACAACTCGAGGCTTGGGAATTTTGGGCGGTCGTTGCGCTTCCTGAATATAATGCGCCAACAAAACCTCGGTAGCGTCAAAATCGACAATGACGCCGTCTTTAAGCGGCCGGACGATCTCCACGGTTAGCGGCGTTTTGCCGATCATTTTTTTGGCCTGGCCGCCAATGGCAATAATTTGCTTGGTTTTTTTATGCCTGGCCACCACCGACGGCTCGCGGATCACAATGCCCTTGCCCTTAACCAAAACCAAAGTATTGGCGGTCCCCATATCAATACCCAGATCGTAAGTGAGAAAAGAAAAAAGAGATTCCAGCATCAAATCAATTCTAGCACAACCCATGTTATACTTGTATCAGTGAAGAACCCGGGACATGTCTGCAATCGTATCATTGAATTCGCCTTTTACGCTCTTTTTTTCTTAACGCCACTCGCGTTTAGCCCTTTTAATTTTGAGTTGTTTGAGTTTAACAAAATGTTAGTCGTTTACGCTTTAACCGCCGTTATTACCGGCGCTTGGCTGATAAAAATAGTCTTAGCCAAAAAAGTAATTTTTCGGCGTTCTTTTTGGGACTGGCCACTGGTTTTGTTTTTCTTGTCGCAAGTTATCAGTTATCTGTTCTCAATCGACCGGCAGACTTCTTTTTGGGGTTATTACTCCCGCTTTAACGGCGGCCTGTTGTCCGTTATCAGTTATTTGTTGTTGTATTGGGCGTTCGTTTCCAATATCAATTCCCGTATTACGTATCACGTATTACGTATTACGTTAGCTTCGGCGGCGCTTGTCGCCGCCTACGGCATCGCCGAGCATTTCGGTATTGATGCCCAGTATTGGGTCCAAGATGTTAAAAATCGCGTCTTTTCGACTTTGGGTCAACCCAACTGGCTGGCCGCCTGGCTGGCGGCGCTTCTGCCGCTCGGCCTGGCCTTCGCGGTTAACTTAGAACTTACAACTTATAACTTTAAACTAAAAAAAGTCATTAGTTATTTGTTCTTAGTTATCAGTTTCTTGTGTCTTTGGTATACCAAGTCTCGTTCCGGCCTGATGGCGGCGGCCATTAGTGTCGGCGTTTTAGTGGCTTTACAGCTCGCGCCCAGATTCAAACGTTTTTGGCCAGTGACCATCGTCATTTTGGCGGGAGTCGGTCTAATTGGCGGCAAAATATTGTGGGATCGGAACCGCCAAGACATCCGTTACGTTTTGGGCTTTACCGACAAAGTAGAAATTACTCCGCAAATGGTAAACGCGGGTGGTTCGAAGTCAGCAGATATCCGTAAGGTAGTTTGGCGAGGAGCCATTGATATCTGGCGCCATCATCCGCTGTTCGGCACCGGTCCGGAAACTTTCGCCTACTCTTATTACTGGTATCGACCTCGGGAACATAACGATCTTTCGGAATGGGATTTCCTTTACAACAAAGCCCACAACGAATATCTGAATTACGCCGCCACCACCGGTACGCTTGGGTTAGTGGCCTACTTAATTCTGATCGGCAGTTTTCTCGTCTGGAGCGTTAAAAAAGTTATAAGTTGTCAGTTATCAGTCATTAGTTCGGCGTTAGCCGCCGGCTTCACCAGCATTGCCGTTACCAATTTCTTCGGTTTCTCGGTCGTGCCGGTTTCGTTGCTGTTTTTCTTATTCCCCGCTTTTGCAGTGACGATCAGTGATACGAAAGACGAAATACGTGAGACGAAAGAAAATCCAAAAATCTTCGCTAGTCAGCGGCTGATAAGCGCCGGTATTTTACTTTTTACTTTTTACTTTTTACTTTTAATTTTGAAATATTGGTACGCTGACGCGCAATTTTCTAAAGCAGAAAAGTTGGGCAAGGCCGGCCAATACAATTTGGCCTATGGCGCCGCCAGCAGTACCGTTAGCCTGCGGCCATTCGAACCCTCCTATCACGACGAGCTGGGGTTGGATCTGGCCGGGCTCGCCGCCTTGGCTCAAAACGACAAAACCGCCACCCTCTCCGCCCAGCTGGCTAAAATGGCCGTCGAGCAATCAACTCAGGCTTTAAAAATCAGCCCTTTTAATCTTAACTTCTGGAAAAACCGGATCAAAATTTTTTACCGACTCGGTGAAGTCGACGGTCAATATTATCAGCAGGCCTTGGCCACTTTATTGCAGGCGGAACAGCTGGCGCCCACCGATCCGAAAATAAAATACAACCTCGGCCTGTTATACGCTCAATTCGGCCAAACCGAAACGGCCATCACCACCCTGGAAGAAACCGTCAAGTTGAAACCAAATTATATCGATGTCCGTTACGCTCTTTCTCTTCTTTACCGGCAGATTGGCCGTAAAGATGAGGCCCGCCAACAGCTTGAGGAAATCTTGAGAATCGACCCGCAAAATCAAAAAATAAAAGATATGTTGGAGAAAAAGTGATTAAAACCATCACCTGCCCTATTTGCCAAAGGCGCTGTTCGCTGGCCGACGGCCAGATCGGCTTTTGCCAAACCAAAATCAACCGGAAGGGCAAGCTTTTCAGCGCCAACTACGGCTTGATTCAGGGCATCCAGATTGATCCGATTGAAAAAAAGCCCTTTTTTCATTTCCGGCCCGGCTCTCTGGTGCCCTCTATAGGCAGTTATGGTTGCAACTTCCGCTGCAAACAATGCTTAAATTGGTGGTCTTCCTGGGGCGAGCCGGCCAAGTCCACCTTAGAGGGCGTTATTAAGGGCAATGAGGCCTCGATTATCTCTCCCAAAGAGCTGGTTGAAGAAATCAAAAAATTGGGCCACCAGGGCATCGCCTTTACTTATAATGAACCAACAGTTTGGGCCGATTATGTTTTGGACGTGGCCAAACTGGCCAAAAAAGAAAAGATGTTTACCGTTTACGTGACCAATGGCTCCTGGAGCAAAGAGACGCTGGATAAAATCGGCCCGCACCTGGATGCCGCCAACGTTGACCTCAAGGGCTTTTCTGCGGAAACTTACGCCAGGCAGGGCGGCTTTTTTGGCGAAATTCCCGCCATGCTGGCTTACGCGCAAAAAAAACATCACATTTTTCTGGAAATCACCACCTTGCTTATCCCCACCATCAATGACGACCAACAGGAACTGGCAGAAATGACGGCCTGGATAGTTAAAAATCTCGGCCCCCAAACTCCCTGGCATCTTTCCCAATACGATCCCAAATTGGCCCCCGATAAGGAATTTCGGAAAATCCCCTACACCCCCACCATCCAAATGGCCGAGGCCGCGGAAATCGGCCGCAAATCCGGTCTGCAATTTGTCTATGTCTGGGCCCCGTCTTCCAATTATTCTCAGCCCAATACCAACTGCCCTAAGTGCCAAAATTTGGCGATCCAAAGAACGGGCTATCAGGTCAAAATTTTAGGAGTCGATAAAAAGGGCCATTGTTCCGCTTGCGGCGAAGACCTTAACATTAAAGGTTAAGCATGAGCCGCTTGATCCCCCGCCACTCTTGATACCAAGCGGCCAAAATTCCCAGGGTAGTGTCAAGCCGTCGGCCGGTTATCGGTAATTCTTGACAGCCTGCGGTGACGCTGTCCTCGCCAAGCGGCCCCCAAATCCTTTTAAGCGCGTGAAGATGATCAACTGGGCTTTTCTTCTTACCCGCCTCTTAATTTGGCCAGCGGTGGTTTCGGAAACAAGCCCCCATTTAATCAGGGTTTTCGTCGGCGCCGAAATTTGTAATTCTTCGTCTCCTGCTCTTTCCAAAAAAAATGAGGCAAAAGACCAGATTCCTCCTAAAACTCGCTGTACCCGAAGGTCATCAAGCCCGACAACATCGGGGTTTCTAAGAAATTGTAATTTAACTCTTGTTTCTGATTTAAAATCTTTCGGAAAGACAAGACTAGATGACTCGGGTGTCCTACTCATGCCAATATTATAGGATATTGACCTTGGGATGTCAAGAGGCTTGGCCGCTTACCCTAATGGCGAGAACCGTCATTGAGATCGACAGCCTTGCCGTCTTGATTAACCACCGTTATGGTCGTGGAGCCATCTTCCTCATCTCTCTTTCCCCTCACTTCGCCGTCCACAGAATTACCCTTCGGGTCCTTGCCCCTTAGGTGAGTTCCCTCTCTGATGGCGGTTGGTGCTTCCTTTTTTGTGCCCACGTTTTCAAACATTATATCACAAGCGGTGTGATAAAATATGGCTATGGCAAAACTAAAAATCTTAACCGTCCCCCATCCCCTGCTGCGGCAAAAATCGTGGCCGGTGGCCAAAATCAATGGCTCGGTTAGTCAACTAGCAAATCAGATGCTGGAGTTTATCAAAAAAGGCGAAGGCGGCGGGCGCGTCGGCGTTGGTTTATCCGCTCCCCAAATCGGCCAGTTGGTGCGCCTTATCCTCGTCTGGTCCGCCGGGTCGGGCAAGTTTCTGACCATGATTAATCCGGAAATTATCTGGACTTCCAAACGCACCCATCTCGGGGTGGCCGGTCGTAAAAATCCCTTCGAAGGCTGTTTATCAGTACCGAAAATATGGGGCAAGGTCAGGCGTTTTTCGGTGGTTAAAGTCCGCTACCAAACGCCGACCGGCCAAACCGTCATTCGTAAGTTCAAAGGCTTTACCGGTGTGGTCGTTCAGCACGAAACCGATCATCTGGACGGCATACTGTTCACCGACCGGGTTTTGGCGCAAAAAGGATCGCTTTACCAGTATGATAAAACCAAAAATCGTTTTTTTCGGTTCAGATAGCCGTTCGGAAATAGTTCTGGCCGCCCTCAAAAAAGACGGCCGCTTTGATCTGGTCACCAACCCGGCCAAAGCCGAGGTGGGCGTTTTGGCTTCTTACGGCAAAATTTTGTCGGCTGAGGCAGTCGCCGCTCCCCGTAAGGGCATTTTGAATATCCATCCTTCATTACTACCCAAATACCGTGGCGCCACCCCGGTACCCAGTGCCATTCTGGCCGGGGAAACCGAAACCGGCGTGACCATTATTAAATTGGACGAAAAAGTCGATCACGGGCCAATCGTGGCGCAAATTAAACTACCCATCGCGCCCGACGACACCAGCCAAACGCTTTTAAGCAAAGCTTTTACCGCCGGCGCTGTCGTATTACTCAAAATCCTCCCCGCTTATCTGGCGGGAAAAATTGAACTACGGCCCCAAGAACACTGGTGGGCCACTTTTACCAAAAGGTTGACTCGTGAAGACGGCCAAATTGACTGGCAAAAACCACCCGAGTATTTGGAGCGTTTTATCCGCGCCATGTCCCCCTGGCCGGGAGCGTGGACCCCAATAAGGGTAAAACGTGATACGGGATACGAGAGACGCAGATTGAAAATCTTAAGGGCTCATCTTGAGAAAAAACCGTCTCACATCTCACATCTCACGTCTCTCGTTATCGATCAAGTCCAGTTGGAGGGCAAAAAACCCGTCAGCTTCAAGCAGTTTTGCGAAGGCTACCCGAAACTAAAATTACCCATTGATCATAATGTCGCTTAAAAAAATAACAATCTTTATTGGCTTGTTGGTCGCCGTTTTATTTTTCCCCCGGCTGGCCAGTGCCATCAACCCTCCCTTCCCGCGGGTATTTTCGGTAAAAATTTTTATTGCCAACCAAGTTGACTCCAATTTTGCCACGCCGGACAATATTCTTTCCAAAATTAACACGAAATTGGCCCAAAATGGGATCAACAAGTCCTTTCAGGGAGAAGTCGTGGTATTCGACCAAGCAGCCGCGACCACTTGCTTAAGATATCCACCGGATTTTTATGCTCCGGACGAATTCTGTAATCTTCCGGAGGGTACTGAGATGGCGATTGCCATTTTTCATAATTTCCCGGGTGGCGGTCATTTTGGCAGAAATGTGGAAGTGGGAAACTATTCCAATCCGGATTTTCCCTATTTTGTCCTTTTCCACGAATTGGGCCACTTGTTGGGGTTCAGTCTTCATTACGATGACCTTTGGTCAGCTCAAGAAACAGACATTTGTCATTGTTCCTACCAATCTCCTTTTATCGGCGATTTCATGGGCTCAGGACAAACCGGTCGGTATTTAAATCACGCGCAAGAGATCATTAACAGAAGCCGAGATCTGGTCGGCTCGACGCCTCCTGAATTAGTGCAATCAGAAATATACCGCGACGTGCCCGATCAAATAAAACTTTACCTGCCTGATGGTCAAGCGGTAAACGGACAAGTCACGATCTATTACCCCGACCTGACCAATACCATTGGCAATGGCCATACCCCGATGAAGTTGTTAAGCGAAAAATCCTTCCCCAAATCAATCACCGACGGATTGCTTCCCTATTCTCAAATTAATGACGAATATACCGCGCTTTCGCCTTTTTGACCTCCCTATGAAAGCACTAAAAGAATTTTACTCCTGGCCCTCTTAGAATTTAATACCGGTGGTCGTCGTTATTTCGCCTGGCTTGACAGCGCGGTTTTGCAAATGCAGTTCTTTGCAGGAGAAACACCAACCATCAGATTTTTCGAATCTGCCTGTCCCTGGGATATTATCAAAACCGGCGACAGTAATGGGAAAGTGGATGCGGCGGATCTGACCGAGGTTAATCGTTGTTACAATCCGCTCGGTTCCGTCGCAACCGGTTGTCAAGCAGCTGACTTAAACGGCAATGGGGTTGTTAATGCTCTGGATTACAGTATTTTGCTCTTTCACTGGGGCAACTGCCCGGCTCAGTAAAGATTTAATGGTTGACTAAAGCTTATAAATTTGTTAAATTTATCTTAATATGAAAATGAAAGTTTTAAAATATAATGTGATTTTCCGATCTGAGCCAGAGGGCGGATTTACCGCCACTGTTCCTACTTTGCCCGGATGTATTACTTACGGAAAAGATTTAACCACCGCCCAAACAATGGTTAAAGACGCAATTGGGGGCTATGTTCAAAGCTTAAAGAAACACCGCAAACCCGTCCCGACCGATGATGCTTCTTTTATCACTTTTGTAGATCTCACCTATGCCGAAGCTACCCTCGTTCACGCCTAAAAAGGTTATCTAGAAGCTAAAAAAATTTGGTTTCGTTGAGGACCATAAAACCGGTAGCCACCTTAAGGAACATTATCTTCGCTCTTAAAGGAAGCAGGCATAGAAAAAGAAAAATTCATAGAAGCTTAGGGGCAAAAAACCCGTCAGTTTCAAACAATTCTGCGAGGGCCACCCGGAAGTAAAAATAGGCGGTTGACAAAAATCCTAATAAAACCAATAATAGAAATATGACTTTGACTAAGGCCGATCTTCAACAAGCGTTAAAACAGCAGGAAAAAACCATTATTGGCCAGATCAGTGAGTTTTTGGAAAAACATGTTATTGAACCAATATTTACTCTCAAAAATGACGTCTCGGGGCTGAAAAAAGATGTTTCCGGGCTCAAGGGCGATGTCTCTGGATTAAAGAAGGACGTTTCGGGACTGAAAAGCGATGTTTCGGGACTGAAAGCGGATGTCACCGGATTAAAGCATGACGTTTCTGGGTTAAAAGAGGATGTGGCATCACTTAATCAACAAACACAATCAATGGATGCTGAACTGGAAACGATTGGAAAAACTCTGGAAGGAAAGGCAGACAGTGTCTTGGTGACAAAAGTCGAAGAAAGTATCTTAAAAAGGTTTGACCGGTTTGAAGAAAACCTGGGTGACAAACTCGAAAATCACGAAAAAAGAATTACCCGCCTGGAGCAGCAACCGCCAGTTTTCCCTCAAGCTTAAAAGTTATTTTTGAGGTTTGTAAACCTAAATAAGATTCCGCAGCTGGAGATCGCTCGCCTTCCTCTTAAAATCCTGCGCGAAATCAAACCAAAAATGATCAAAGCGCTGCAAGCCCACGCGACGAAATTTGCCGAATTCCGGATCGGCCAAGGTGATAGTTTTGTGGCTGATATCCGCCACCGGACTGTAATGTCCCCAACTCTCCGACCACCAAATGACAATGATCGTCTGGCCTTCGGCAATTAATTTTCTGACTTCGGCAAAAGAAGTCTCTTTGATTAATTGATAATCAAAACCCACCGCTTTAATCGCCTTAAACATACCCTCGTTTTGAACGCCGTCCCGATGAGTGGTGCCGGAAAGCCGGGCCCATTCTTGCTGGGATTTAATCACGCCATGATAATCGAAAACCATTTTCAGGGTCGCCGGCCCACAAAAATCATCCAATTGTTCCAGCGGTTTGTATTTGATCATATTACTCTTGGCTGGTTTTCTGCGAAGTTCTGACTACCGGGGCCAACTTTTTGGCGCGACGAAGACACTTAGTACACAAGCGCTGACCCTTGTAGGCATGCAGATTCGGTAAGCTGATCTTGTGGGTGCTGGGCGCTCTTTTTTTCCACTGACCGCCGGCCACGCCTGGTTTGTGAGCCACCTTGCGGCTATACAGTCTTTTTTTATCGCACCCGTCACATCGGTAGGCCATATTTGCTATACTACATTATACATGCTCGAAAGCCTTTTTACCAGTCCGGTTTCGTTCGGCCTCTGGTTTGGCGCCTTACTGATCGCCATTACCGTTCATGAATACGCCCATGCCTGGATGGCCGATCGGCTGGGCGATCCCACTGCCCGTTTGTCCGGCCGGCTGACGCTTAATCCCCTGGCCCATCTTGATCCTTTGGGCACGCTGATGCTTTTGCTTTTCCGTTTTGGTTGGGGCAAACCCGTGCCTTTTGATCCGTATAATCTGCGCTCTCCCCGGCGTGATGCCGCCCTGATCTCCTTTGCCGGACCGGCCTCAAATTTGCTTTTGGCCGTGGTTCTGGCAGTGATTATCCGTCTGGCTCATTTGATTCTGGGCTCGCCGGCTTACCTCGTCGAGCTGGTCTTGACGCCAATTCTGGGCCTATCGGTGATGCTGGCCATTTTTAATCTTTTGCCGGTTCACCCTCTGGACGGCGGCAAAATTTTAATCGGCATTCTCCCTTGGGATTTGGCCGACAAATGGGAAGCCATTTTAAACCAATACGGCCTGATTATTATTTTATTGCTGATTTTCCCGATCTTTGGCTTTTCCCTGGTTAACGTCATCATTTCCCCCATTATCAGCCTCATTCTGGCCATTCTTCTTCCCGGGACTCCCTTGATTTAAATTCCCCAAAACTGGTATAATACTAACCTATAACTATAGAAGGGCAATTTTCTTCTCGAGAAAATAATACTTTACCTAACCGCCTCGAGCGGGAAGGCAACGTTGTTCGTCTTTACAAAGACGGAAACGTCTACACCGTAATCTATACCCACCATTTAAAGCAGGAGGGTCCAAGAATAATCCCCAGAGAAACCACCGCCATGTTTCTCGAGGGGAATTCCATGAAACTACCAGGGCTGGACGTTTTCCCTTCTGCCTACCCCTACCAAAAACTCCGACCGTCATTGGAAGAAAAACAAATTCCCGTTTATCTTCCGGACCTGAGTTTTTTGGATTCTGGCTTATTTGCCTTGAGCGTGAGCGATATGCTGTTACCAACAACAGAATTGCTTCTCGGATATGAGGCATTACGGAAAATCTCATGGGAAAAACCAATTTCCCGCCGTGATTTTTTAAAAATAGGGGTAACCGGCCTAGTGGCGTTTTGGTTACTCACCCCACTGCCGATCGAGATGGTAACAACAATACCCCTTGTTTTGGATAAAGGAGTCGCCGGAACATTGAAATTAGATAAATTGTTTCATCGGGCACATCCTGAATTGAATCTTATGGGACTGGCCCTAAGAAATACCGTCATTGCCCATAAAGAAGAATGGGTTGCCGAAAACTTGTTGAGAAAAAATCAGAACCTTGTCACTGTGATAGGCGCATTCCATACGGGTATCGAAGATGCCATCCTGTGTTCTCCGGAGAGAAGGCTTCGATTTTTACGAAATCTCCGTCCACTGTTAAAAACCACTGTTATTCCAGAAGCTTTTTATACAACACCCAAACTCGTTTACGAAAAGAACCATTGGCAAATAGAAAAAGTTTTTGAGATCCCCGAATTAAAAGAAATAATTCTCGGCAGCCAAGCCCCTTGACAAGGAAAAATCTTTTTGCTAATCTGAAGTTGTCCTGCTGAGAAGGGCAAGCCGTAAAAGCTTTTTCCTCTAAGCATTCTCGGGAGCTCGGAGTGTCTCGGAGCCCGTGGGCTTCGGACCAGAGCACCCACCTGTTAGTCATACAGGAATAAGATTACGGTCAACCCGCTTGGCGGGACTTTTTTCTCCCCAAATCATCCCTTTTGTGCTAAAATGAGAGTAGTTTACCCCGAGTCGATCGAGGGGCCGACGTAGCTCAGTGGTAGAGCAAGTGTTTTGTAAACACTAGGCCGTCAGTTCAAATCTGACCGTCGGCTCCAATTATTTTTTTAGAAGAAATTCTTTAATATAAGTTCGAACTCCAACCCAGTAATCATCAATTAAATCTCCGTAAGGATTGCCTCTGTAGGGAACCTCAAAAGCCATTTTGGGATTATAAACTCCGGATTGATAATCTTTTTTAAGTTCATCTTCGCCGAGAGCCTTTTGGGACCAGAAGTCCCAGTGGACAGGCGTCTTTTCCGGGTCAGTGCTGCAGCAGCGATCAACCAAATAGCGCTCACCGGTAATTTCCGGAATACTAACATCCAAGGGCTTACCGCCGGGCAAATTCGATTTAGTCCACTCCCCGATCGTGTTAAGTAAACTTTTGACCAGTAGCTCTTTATAGTTAAAATCAAACTCCATTTCTTTTATTTTTGCCTCTTCGTCTAAATAATCGTTGATTGCTTTCAAAAGACCAGGTGAAAGTTTTTTTCTGGCCGCGCTCAGAAAGCCCTCAATCACATTCATTTTGCGTTTATTATGCTCCATCAAGGGCGAATACGGAGGTCGGCCATCGGTGATTTTCTCACCAGGATTAACTGTGGGAATGGCCTTAATAAATCCGACCACCTCTCGCCCATTGAGTTTAATTTTCCCCTTAGAAAAGCGACGTTTCTGCTCATCACACAACGTTCCCCGATGATAATAAGGCGCCAATTCCATTTCAACCGGCACATCGACTTCTATGCTCTGGAAAATATTATCGATTAATTTTTGAATGGCAATATCACTAAAAGCAAACTGAAAGTCAACGGAAAGACCGGTCGCGTTTTCCAAAGTTAGCCTCATTAAATCTAGACTGCCTACTTTCGAATCAAGATATGCCTGGTCGATTTTTTTGGCACTATTGGGCAAACGCTTGCCTAAAGTTCCCAGGGCCTTCTCGACCTCGGGAGCCCGAATATCGTGAGTTAAAGAAACAATCTGTATTTCGCCAGTCTTATAATTAATGGAAATGATGCTCGGTGAGCCAATAATCGTTCCCGGCTCGGTAATTACCGGCGGTTCAAAAGTTTCTCCCCAGCCAAATACCAGAAAATTAACTCTCTCCGTATTTAAATCTTGGTCCACCCGTTTCAAATATTCAGAGTCTTGGCTAGCTCTTGTGGTCCGGCGAACCTCAGCCTCTTGAATAAAGGGCCTTAATAAAATATTGAAAAGACGGCTTTCTTTTTGTTCGGGAGCTCGACGTCTCTCCGGCCCAAGACCATTATCCGCAGCGGCTGGTGTGGAAGTTTTAGGCACCACCGTTCCGATTTCGGTCGGTTGAGCCATAGCGGTAGGCACTTCCGCAAAAGCAGGCATTTCTGTCGGCGGAACTTGAGTTACTGTGGGTGCCGCTTGCGGTGCTTCCCCACTCGGCGCTGGTGTTGTGGTGTCGGGGTTGGTGTCGGGGTTGGTGTCATCCGAGAACCACAGGCTGCCAGGGCGGCAGAAACTAAAGTACTGCCGGTTAGAGCCAAAAATTTTCTTCTGGTTATTTCTTGATTAGGCATTTCAGCCCTATAGTATCACAAGGAGCTCCAGAGTTAAAGATTATGCTATACTAAATTTATGACTATTTCTGCGATTGTTCCTTGTTTTAATGAAGAAAAATCGGTAAAAAACGTCATCGATACACTTCTGGCTAGTCCGGAGATTAAAGAAGTCATTGCCATTAATGACGGCTCGATCGACCACAGTTTGGCAATTTTACATTCCTTCGGCCAGAAAATAAAACTAATAAATTTTAAAAAGAATCACGGAAAATCGACGGCCGTTGTCGCCGGCATTAAAAAGGCCAAGGGAACTTTGGTTCTTTTGATGGATGCCGACCTTGCTGGCCTAAAACCAGCTCATATAACTAAAATGGTTGAGCTTCTCAAAAAGAAAAACACCCGCGTTGTTCTGGGCAATTTGGATGCTCACGGTAATGTTTACCGTCTCTTTGATAAAATAACCAGGAAATTAATCAAATATGATTTTCTTACGGGCGAAAGAATTTATTTTAGAGACGATCTTTTGCCGCTTCTGCCCAAAATGAAAAACCTGGGGTATGGCCTGGAGGTTTTTTTAAACCATGAATTTAAAGACAAAAAAACGGTGATTGCTAAACTTTCGGGTGCCTTTCAGCCGCCAAAAGAGAAAAAAACCGGTTTGTCTTACCAAACTTTTAGGCTGTATTTCAAGGAGGCGTTAGAGATTTCCAAAGAGCTGGCCCGCCAAGAAGGCATCAAGGGCAAAGAGGCGCTGGCGTTCAGAAACCGATTTATTCGTGAATTCTTAGGCAAATACGCTCGTTACGGCAAAAAATGGCAAAAGATCTTAAAAAAATATCTGGATGAGGTCTTGAAAGTCAATTAACTAAACTTTTCTTAAAAAATTCCAAATCGCGAGCAACGACTAAATCCCAACTTTGTTTCAAATTATGGTCGTTGCGGGGATATTGGTAGTAAGTGACGTTTTTACCAGCCGAGTGCAGCCTATCGACAAATTCGGTGGTCCACTCCTCTTTCACTAACGGGTCGGCCAGGCCTTGATGAATCTGGAGAGGAGCGGCAATATCGGCAAAGTAATTGGTGATGGAATAGCTCTTGGGATCGTAAGTTTCCGAAAAATTATCAATCGCTGTTTTAACTTTCAAGCCTTGATCATCCAGTTCGCCGAGGTAGTTTAAAATCGCCTCCGGAAAACCGGCCGTCACCGGCGCCCACAAAACAGTCGGCAGCGGCCGGCGGTTAATCTCCAAAACCGAAATCGTGATCTGGCCGCCGTTGGAATGAGCCCACAAGCCGACCCGCTGCGGGTTAGCTTGTGGCAAGCCACCAATCGAAGCCAGCAGGTTTAGTACCTCGACCGGCCGGTAAAAGCGTGTTTCCAAAATGTCTTTGGAGGACGAATCCGAACCGCCGAAGCCCAAAAAATCCGGGGCCAAAGTGATAAAACCGGCTTCGGCAAATTTAGCCGCCACGTTGCGCGTGCCCAAGCCGGTAAAATAGATTTCGTCGTCGGCGTAGCCCCGCAACATGACAATGACAGGAAATTTTCCCTCCCCGGCAGGCAAATTGGCCATGCCGGTAATTTTCCAGCCATCGGTTTGATAAGAAAACAGCCAGGAAGTGTAGGCCGCCTCTTTTTTAATAATCTTTTCCAGCTTGATCTCGCTGCCGAGATACTCCCGCTGACGAAGATTTTCAAAAGAATATTTTAAAAGCGGCGTGGGTTTAGCGGGTCCCGGTAAAAACGGGGAAATTAACTCGGCCCCCCGACTTGGAAGCAAAAGAATGAGTAATCCCAGCCCGAGGACTATTAAAATCACTTTTCTCATGCCCTACTCAACCACTTCTTCTCCCTCATCAATCACACCGCTGCCAGCTGAGGAGCCGGATTTGGCCGGAACCCTAGTGGGTTCTGAGGCCAGAGGAATAAATTCAAAGCTCGCCGCCAGATCGGTAAAAACAGTCGGCCAGTAATCCCCTCCCTGCAAATCGGCCTCCAAAGTTACTAAAGCCTCAGCGTCAATCGTGGCGATGATCATTTTGGCCGGCGCGGTAAAAATCGCTTTTTTCGCCGGTTTCTCGCCTAAAGTGGAATCCAAAATTTGACCGCCGGCGGCTTGCTGCTTTTTAGCCCAAACCTCTAAGCTTTTATAAGCATCGTCGGCTACTAAAATTTTAATCCCACCATTTTTACCTTCGGCCGTTAAATCCAGATTGGCGTAATTGATTTTATCTTCCGGATGGGCGTTAATTTTAACCGCTTCCGGATAAGCAAACTTAAAGCCGGCCGGGTCGGTCCAAATTAATAATGCCACGCTCGCGGTTGGTGTCGGTCCGCCAGCCGGGCTGAACACCGAGGCAGATTTTTTTAAATTAACCGCCCCTACCACACCGGCCAACAACAAAACCACCACACCGGCGCCAATCGCCAAACCTTTCTTCATTATTTTTACAATATCCGGTTGACTTCCCAATGTCAACTAGTATACTGAAATCGTGAAGCCAAAAATCATCATTTTTGTTCTCTTGGCAATCTCAGTGCCACTGGTCTGGCCGAGCTCAGTTTGGGCGGCCAAAGCCAGAACTGCGCGTGGAGCAAGCATGACTGTCAGTTCAGGAACGACTACCGCCGGCCGGGTGGCCTCTTCGGTCAAATTTAAAGCCAATCGACTGGGCATCATTGTCAGTTTTTCCGGCCTGAACAACGCCACTTCCGTGACTTATGAGCTAACTTATACCGCCGCCGGCATTCCCCAGGGAGCGCGCGGTACCGTTTCCGGCACCGCATCAAACACGGCTAGTCGCGAGCTGTTATTCGGCACCTGCTCGAAAAATGTTTGCCGCTGGCACACCAACATTACCGCTGCCCGCCTTGTGGTCACCTCCAGGCTTAATTCCGGCCTGACCACCCGCAAGTCTTTCCGTCTTAAAGTTTAAAAACCCTTCTTTTTATGCTAAAATCAGCATCAAGCCAAGGTAGCGAAGTGGACAAACGCACCTCTCTGTAAAAGAGGAGCCGCAAGGCTTCCCAGGTCCGAATCCTGGCCTTGGCACCCATGTCTTCCACGCTAAAAATACTTTTCCTTTTGGTCATTTTGGCCGGCCTTTTGCTGGGGGCAAAATTTTTGGCGCCTAAAAACACGGCACCACAAATTGTGATCAATGGCCAAACGATTTTAGTGGAAATGGCCGATACACCGGCAAAAATCGTCCAAGGGCTTTCCGGCCGGGAAAAACTGCCGGAAAACGCGGGCATGTTATTTATCTTCAAGAAGGCCGATGAATACACCTTCTGGATGAAGGACATGAAATTTAATCTCGATTTTGTCTTTATTCGGGGCCAAAAAGTTATCAACTTGGCCGAGAACATCCCCTTCCCCGGCCCGAACCAAGAACCCCAAACCGTGGTGGTGGCCCAACCGTTCGATCAGGTTTTAGAAATCAATGCCGGCCAAATCAAAAAATTAAATCTTAAGATCGGCGACTCCACCATCCTTCAATGAAACTTAACGCCCAACAATTAAGACATTTGCCGGAAAGCGAAACCGTTAAAAAACTAATGGCCGGTCCCCGCCAGCCAATTTATTTTCTTCTGGAAAATATCTACGATACCTACAATATCGGCGGCCTTTTTCGGCTGGCCGACGCCTTAAACATCGCAAAAATCTTTCTCTGCGGCGACATGGAGACGCCGCCCAACTCCAAAATTACCAAGGCCTCGATCGGGACGTATAAAATCGTGCCCTGGGAGTACAAGCGATCGGCTCAAGAAGCCATCGCCGATCTAAATTTAAAATTGAAAATTGAAAATTTAAAATTAAATTGTGTGGCGGTGGAACAAAGCGATCAAAGTATTCCTTACTATAAAGCTACATATCAGTTACCGCTTGCTCTAATCTTTGGCAACGAAACTTTCGGCGTTCTGCCGGCCACTCTAAAAATGGCCGGCCAAGTCGTCGAAATCCCCATGTTTGGCGTCAACCGCTCGCTGAACGTCATCGTTTCCGCCGCGATTGTCAGCTATCACGCCGTTATGCTAAAATAGCGAAGGGTTGTGGCGGTGAGCGTAGTCGAACCGCCTGGGTAGCTCAGTTGGCAGAGCACGTCTTTGGTAAAGACGAGGTCTCGGGTCCGATTCCCGACTCAGGCTCCAAGATTAAATGAAATGATAAAACTGAACTTTCCCATTGCCTCTAGTCCAAAAAACAGAGATTTAAAAAAAGAAGGTTCGCTGACTCCGGTCATCGATTATCCTGGATGCGACCGAGAAATCCCGTTCGTGGCCGGCGTGCCACCAACTTCAAAACTGGGATGCGCCGACTCTTGTAAATATGGCGGGCATTGCCAACGAGAAAGAGAACTGCTAAAATAATCACATGGCAAAAACCGGTCCGCGACAAATGTTGGCTTTGGTCTGTCAGGTTTGTAAAAGCCAAAACTACGTGACACAAAAAAATAAGATTAATGATCCGGCGAAGTTGGTTTTTAATAAGTACTGCCACAAATGCCGGAAAACGACTGTCCACAAAGAAAGTTCTAAGTTTAAGTGAAGCTGGACTACCCGCCTGAGAAATATGCCAAAAAGAAAGGATCGGGCCGATTGGGCCGCAGATACTCCCGCCGGACTACCCCATGGTAGTGTTCTTCTCCGAGAAGCGTGTCGCACTCTCCGAAAGCAAAAAGGGCTATTAGAAGGAAAAGGCCAGCCCGATGAGGACGATAAAAGTTCCGTGGTCGAAGCCCCCCGAGTTGCCAATCCCCGCCAAAAATATCTCGTCGGCGGCAAAATTATCGCAGGCAGAGATTTTCCGGAAGGAATACTCCCTGCCAACGCCAGGCTAATGACGCCGGCGCCTTGGAAACACCTTATTGAACCAAGGGTCGGTGATTGGGCAAGGTTTGGTCAAACACCGCAAGGAAAAGAGCGATAGTCTTATCTCAAGCTTTTTTTAGCCAGTGTCGCGATAAAAGTCCTCAAAAGATTCAAACTCTCCCAGGAAAAAGCCATCTCTTTCCTCGCCGGCAAATCCATGTCTTTTTCGCCGGGTCGCAAGGCAATATGCGAGTGGGGTTCCCAGATAGAAACACAAAAAATTACCAAAGCCGGGGCCGGAACCGGAGCTAAATCTTGTCTGCCGGCGGCGTATCTTTCTGTCGGCCCAATGATTGACATTTCCGGTCGAAAAGCGGAGAAAGCGGCAGGGTTGGCCCCCAATTGTAAAAGCAATTTACCTAAATCGTTTAATGAATCTCCGACGGCGGCTATTTCCCCGGCCGGCAATCCGTAAATTTTTTTATTCAGAGGGTCTGATTTGATCAGAAATTCTGCCTGGGCGGCGTAGTTACCGGCAACTCTTGCCAGATGACCAATCGTTGTCAGCAACAACGATTCTCTTGGACTTTTGTCAATAACGATATGGTCAGGCGACCCGCTCATGTAAATATTTTCTAAAATCTTTCCCCAGCTCCGGATCTTTCAGCCCGAACTCCACGATGGCCTGTAGGTAACCTAATTTATTGCCACAGTCCAAATGGCGCATGTTTTTAAACTTTAAAGCGTAAAGCGGCTCTTTTTTCAGCAATTCGGCAGCCCCGTCCAGATAAACCAGTTCCCGGGTATCCCCGATTTTGGCTTTCGCCTGCCGCAAGGCTGGAAAGATGGCCGGCGTAAACAGGCTGCAAAAAATGGCAAAATCGGAGGGCGCCTTGCCCAAGCCCGGTTTTTCCACTACCCCTTTTATCCTTAAAACCCCCTTGACGACTTCCTGGCCGGCGGCAAAGCCGTATTTAGTACCGTCGGCGGGATCCTCGCTTTCCAACGCCCCCAAAATTGAAGCGCCGTATTGGTTAAAAGCGGCTAAAAGTTGTTTTGTCCGCGAAGGTTGGCCCAAAAAAATCTCATCGGCCCAATAAGCCAAAAAGGGTTCGTCGCCCACTACCGGTTCGGCGGTCAGAATGGCATCGCCG